>Ga0163101_100007_pt1 | contig 165818 bp, 214 predicted proteins | sample TAMARWmetagpilot_2_FD_111548 | JGI IMG/M metagenome (GOLD analysis project Ga0163101, IMG submission 111548) | Phycosphere-associated microbial communities from TAMU algal ponds, Corpus Christi, Texas, USA - TAMU ARW1 11/11 metagenome pilot | ecosystem: Engineered > Artificial ecosystem >...
ATGAGGACGATGATGACGATGAACCCAAGAAAAAGAAGAAGTCCAAAAAAGTAAAGGATAAAAAGAAGAAGAAATCTAGTAAACGTGACGATGATGATGATGATGATGATGATGATGATGATGATGCTCCTTTCGATGTAGATGATGACGATGAAGATGACGACGAACCTAAGAAGAAGAAGAAAAATAAGTCTAAAAAATCGAAGAAGTCTAAGAAAGTAAAGAGTAAGAAGAAAAAGTCTAAAAAGCGTGATGATGACGACGATGACGAAGATGATGATTGGGATGACGAGGATGAGGACGAAGATGACGATGATGACGAAGATGATGATTGGGATGACGACGATTGAGTCTAATGGTTAATCCAGCACAGGGTGTTGTTAATTCGACACCCTGTTCTACAATTGAATACTAGAGGTTATCAAATTGGCTCGTAAATCTGAAAAATCTAAAAAATCTAAGAAGTCAAAAAAGTCTAAAAAAGATATTAGTAACATGACAACGCATCAACGCATGTCTATGTTCTATGCCAGCAGATCAGATGATATTGATACATCTTTGCAATTAGTATCGAATACACTTCAAGATGTTGATAGAATATCCACGGGTGTCCTACAAATTGACTGGATGCTGGGTGGTGCTATGGTGCCCGGTTTAACTATTTTTTCCGGAGAGGAACAATCTGGTAAGAGTACAGCTTTATTCCATTCCTTAGCCTCGTCGGTAGGAGTATTGAAACTACCATACAACGTATTGTACGACGCTGAAGGTTCCGTATCCAAGCATTATACTGGTAGTATTTGGGCACCTTTTGGCTTAGACGCTGACGAACTAATATCCAAAAAGGGTAAGGAAAAAGGTTTCTTCTACGTTCGTAACCAAGTTATCGAAAAGATGTTTGATTACGTTAAGAAAACACTTAAAAATGTTCCTGATAAACACTGGAATAGTGAAGCAAAATCATGGGCCTACTATTTTCCTAAGCGGGACGACGATGCTAAGGCCATGATGGAAATGATGGGAGCTAAACCGGATAGGACACTTTCTGCTAACAGCGCTTTCTACGTGGTGCCTACTGAATACTCCGGATCAGAAGGATTATTTTGTGCTGATAGTTTCGCCTCCCTGTTAACAAAAGCTTCTGAAGAAAAGGAAGATTCTGGTTCCGAACGTTCTGCTATGGAAGCATCGGAGTTTAGTAAACAACTAAAGCGTATCAAGGTTGATTTGTTCGATAAAAAGATAGCAATGCTTGGTACTAACCAACTTAGGTCACATGTTAGAGCAGTATATGGAGGACCTGATGCTCAATTATACGACGCTGGCGGTAACGCATTAAGGTTCTACAGTGAAGCTAGAGCCCGTTTCTTCTCTAGAAGCGCGTCGTCTGCTAAGAAATTTGGTGGTTCCTTCGACTACGATAGAGAAGCATCTCAATTTGGTATTGAGAAATCAGTAGAAGCTGACGGTACTGATAGATACGCTTATAAAGAAATAAAAAATACCAAGAATAAATTTGGTAAACCTGGTCTTAAAACACTCATTCGTATATGGGTTTCCGATGCAAATGGTAAACCAAGAGGCATTGACCCTGTATTCGACGTTTTCATGCACTTATACAATACCCGACAAATACGTAAGACTGGTAAGAATAAGGCCCCATATGCCTTTAGCTTAGACGTTACTCTCGGTAAAGAGTTCTCCGGAAGAATGAATGATGCGGAACCATTTACCTTTCTTACGTTGAAGAAACTAGTTGTTGGAGAGTACACCGACAATGCTAGACTAGTGAAGGAGGCGGCAAATGAACTAGGTATATCTTTTAAACCTCGATTGAGAGATAGATTGTTTAAACAACTTAAACATGATGACGGTGGTCTTTACTCTAACATTCGTAAATCCTCCAATACAGAAGCTGAAGAAATGGAGGATGACGATGGAGAAGATTACGAGGAATTGTAAGAATCTACTAAACGTTTGTCTGATAAGGCTAAATAAGACCTATTTACAAGACCTTCGTTTAGTAGTAAAATAAGGCGGTGGTTTAACCGTAAAGATACCACAGCGGATAACTATATAAGCCGCCTAAACCAAACGCAACATAAAGGAAATACACCATGGCTCGTAAGGCTAGTGCTAAGAATAAACTGCTCGCCCTCGTTGAGGAAATGGATGAAGATGCTGTAAAGGCGCTTACCGCCCTCATCGAAACTATGAGTGGTTCCGCCGGTGGTGGCGGTGACGACCTCGATGATGAAGACCTCGACGACGAGGATCTGGATGACGATCTGGATGATGATGACGACGATCTGGACGACGACGATGACATGGACGACGAGGACGATGACGACCTCGACGATGACCTAGATGATCTGGATGATGATGATCTGGATGACGACGAGGACGAAGAAGAAGAAAAGCCGAAGCGTGGTCGCAAGAAGGCTGCTAAGAAGACCAAGAAGACCAAGAAGCCCGCTAAGAAGAAGGCTGCTAAGAAGACCAAGAAGACCAAGAAGAAAAAGAAGTAATTTTTCTTCGCATACAGCAGACGGGGCTCTTTGATTTTAGCCCCGTCTAACTTACCATATAAAAGGAAAAGCGAATGTCCAATCATGTTGTAGCCAGTGTATCTGGTGTTTCACTATCGCCCCAACGTATTGTGGGGCGAGTTACCGAAAACGGTGGAATGGTTTCCATCGAGTATAAGGAACCCGGCAAGGTCAAGACTGTATCTAAAACCTGGCCGTCCTCAGAGCCTATTGCGTATATGGTAGGTGATGCAGGATTCGTTGTCGTCGCTACTAACGATCCTATTGCACACTTCACTGGTACCCTCCATACTAAGAACGGCAAGAACATTGTCAAGACGGAAGCCGGTCTGGTACACGTGAATAAGAGTCCTTATGCATACGTGGATATGCGTGAAGTAGACGAAGATTCCAAGGAAGCTAAGGCTGCTGCTAGGGCGTCTAAGGTTAAGAGCAAGATCAAGCCAAAGGACAAAAAGTCCAAGAAGGATAAGAAGTCGAAGAAAAGCAAGGGTGATGGAGTACCCGCTGCGAAGAAGAAAAAGAAGAAGAAGAACAAGGAATAATAGCTACTTCTTTGTTACTGGAAGTGGGTTGGAGCTTTCCGGAGTTCTAACCCACTTTCTATTTTATGGGGTTTAGATATGATTACTATTGAAGAAAATGAATTTGGTTTCCATGCTTTAGAGGTTGGTTCTTTTACAGTAATTTTATCTAGCCATAAATCATTATGTGAACGTATGGCACGCATTCTTTCAAGTTGTCGTAATATGCCGTATCGTACAGCGATAAAGACTATAATAGAAGATATTGGGTTTGACGAAGAATACGCTAAGAAAGTGTACCACGCTCTTTGTGAAACTAGTAATATGCCTACAACTGTGCAATGATAATTAGGGAGGTAAAAATGTGGGATAAAATTAAATCCTATGGGTTTACAATTGATATTCCTATTTTGGGTACTTGTAAATATTTCATGATAATGAACTACGCGCTATTAAAAATATACTTGGTTTAAGTATTCGTGATTTGGTTAATATGAGTAGAGGCTCTGAGAATAATTATTATATAATAACTAAATCAGATGTTGATATGCTACCAATAGCTAGTTCTATAAAGGATTGAACACATGTCCAAGTATGATGAAAGTAACATTGAAAGGCACGCCGGTCTTTCTGGTATTAGGAAGAAACCAGTTGTTTACATTGGACCTAATGATTCAAATGGTTTGTGGACTATCCTTCGCGAGCCTGCCGATAACGGCGTTGACCTTGCATTAAAAGGACTTAATAAGCATATACACATTGTAATGGATCCTTCTCCTAATAAGTACTGGATTATTGATAGTGGTCCAGGTTTTCCTGTTGGTAAGAAAGTATTTGAGGATGAAAGAGGCCGCAAAGAAAAGCTGTCTACTTTCTACGTAGCAACTGGTCTTACACACGCTGGTAGTAACTTTGATTCTGATAAGATAAGTCGAGGAACGCATGGTATTGGCATCAAAGCTTCTAATGCTATGTCTAAAAACTTCAAAGTATGGACGTATAGAGACGGTTGGTATGCTATTGAATATAAGTCTGGTAAGTTGCATAAAGACGTGTATAAAACTAAGGCCCCTAAGTTACCCCACGGCATCAAGGTTAAACAAGGTTCCGTAGTTTGTATGGAGCCTGAGCTTCCGCTATTTACCAAAAAAGCTAAACTAAATCTAAAGGATGTAATAGATTGGTGTAAGTTATCTTCATACTTGGTACCCGGATTGAAAGTCCAGCTTACAGTTAGTAATGGCAAGTCAAAAGTATTCAAAACTAAGGGATTGGGAGCTTACCTTGATAATAGGTTGGAAGAACTTAAAGCTGAATCACCCGGAAAGCATTTCGTAGCTAATAGCCCCGTTATTGACGTAGCTTTGAGTTTCGCCAATGCTGAATCAACGGAAGTTGATGCGTATACAAATGGTCTACTAAATGCTGAGGGTGGTGAACACGTTAAAGCGGTATTCGATGCTATTACTGCTAGTTTGAAACCTTATAAGGGTAAAAACAATTATACTCCTTCAGATTTGAGAGACGGGCTAGTAGGTTTGGTCAACTGTAAGATTGCTGCACCTAAATTTAATAACCAGCGTAAAGATGCTCTTCTTGACGATCGTGCGTATAAACCTTGTTATGAAGACACCTTGAAAGCGCTAGAGGCTTTCTGGAAGTCCAACAAGAAACTTGCTAAAGAAGTGGTATCTAGAGCGGCATTATTGCGAGCTAAGACTACTGACTTTCTAAAAGATAAGAAACTTATTCGCAACGTTAAGTCGGCATCTAAGAAAATGTCTACCAAACTAGCAGATATTTCTAGTTCTAAAACACCTGTTGAAGAAAGAGAATTGTTTCTTGTAGAAGGCGATAGCGCGGCTGGTCCTGCTAAGAAAGCTAGGAATATGTCGTTCCAAGCCACGTTTGCTCTGCGTGGTAAACCCTTAAATGTTATGGACGCTTCAAAGGATAAGGTAAATAATAACGCAGAAGTAACTGGTATTCTAGCGGCTATAGGACTAGGTAGTGGTAAGAATGAAAAAGACATTCGATACGGCAAGATCATATTCCTCGCAGACCCAGACGTGGACGGTAGCCACATTAACTGTTTGTTGATGACGTTATTTTGGAAATATGTACCACACTTGTTTAAAGAGGGTAAAATATTTATGGTACGCGCTCCTGAATACTACGCGGAACACAAAGGTGAAATTTACTTCGCGGATACCCCAAAAGAAGTTTACAAACTGGCTAATTCAAATAAGATAACTGTTAGACACGTTAAGGGTTGGGGTGAACTAGACGCTGTTAAAATGAAGCCGATGATATTTGATAAAGAAACTAGGCAACTAATACAGGTTAAACCACCTAAAGATAAAAACGCGGTAAAGGAATTTGAATCCTTGATGGGTAAATCTCCTATCTTTAGACAGAAACTACTAGGCGTGAGTGCTTGATATGTCAGAAGTAACCGAAACAGTTCATTTGAATGACAAGGCTAAAGTAGAATACAAACGCTACGGCATTCATACTATTGAGGACCGGGCGATTTTCGGGGAGATAGACGGATTAAAACCGGTAGCTAGAAGATTGGTTTGGGCTGCCCATAAAATGGGTTTGCGAAATAGTGGTAAGTTCACAAAAGCCGCTAAGGTAATCGGCGAAACTATGGGTAACTTTCACCCACATGGCGACCAAGCTATTGCCGGGGCTCTAGTAACATCTGTTAACCAAACCATTCCTTTGTTCGATGGGTCGGGTAACTGGGGTACAATGACAGACCCAGCCGCAGCCCCGCGATACATAGAATGTAAACTATCAAAATATTCTGATAGAGTGTTTCTTGATAGCTTTTACCTGCCTATTAACTACACAGTTCCTAACTATGATGATTCAACCCAGGAACCTTTGATACTTCCTGCCTTATTGCCTAACGCGCTATTGAACGGTAACTTTGGTATAGCTCCAGGTGTTAGAACTCAAACACCCACGTTTACTTTGAAATCGCTGTCTAAGGTTATTATTAAGTCCCTGCAAAAGGGCGGGTGTACCCCAAAGATTTGTATGGGTCTTGAGTTTACTACTGAACTGGGCGGCACTTTAAACATAGAAAACCCTGCTAATAAAAGGGAACTAGTACCATTCTATAAAACTGGTAAAGGTAGGTTTAACTTTTCTTCTGGCTACATAGAAGAAAAGAATGGTATTCGTATTAATCGCTTTGCTCCTATATCCAATATAGAAGGTATCATTAACAAGATATCTGATATGCCGGGAGTTAAACGTATTCGTGACGACTCCTCAATTAAGGATAAATACAATGCTTATTTTGTAGAATTTAACAAATCTTTGAAGGGTTCTGATAAAGAAGCAGTTATAGCAAAAGTTATGGAAGCCTTCTCTGCTAACGTAAGCTTCAATGTGCAGGTAACCAAACGAGAACCTGATGGAAATGGAGGTAGTACAAAAAGACTTTCGCCTACGTCAGTTCCGGAAATGATAAATAACTGGATTGCCTATAGAATAGATATCGAGAAAAAGGCATGTAAGTACTGGACAGATAAACGTCGTTCTGAAATAGCACACCTTGAACTACTACGTCTTGCTGTAGCTAATAGACGAATGATAATACAAGCTTTGGACAAAAATATCGATGATGAAAAACTAGCTAAATACATTGCTAAGAAATTGAAAATAACTGTCGAGCAAGCTAACACAATTCTGGATCTTAAAATTCGTCAACTTAAGGCTCTTGAAGATAAAAAGTTGGTAGCTAAGATAAAAGAATTGAACAAAGAGATTAAGGGGTACAAACTTAGGATTAGTAATCCTAAAACGTTTATCGCCAAGCACGTTATAGACCTGTATAAACAGCTAAAATAAGCGTTGTAAAAATAGGTGAATTACCGTAAAATAACTACGGGTAACGATTTAATAACCCAGGGACAAACACAAGAGGAATGAGTTATGTCTAATCAACTTCTATACACCAACCCTGTATACATCAAGCCGTGGGGAATTGTCGTGTCCCCTGATTGCATCGGTAATATGCTATCTTTCTTTACAAAGGAGCAAGCGGAATACCAACTGGTACAGTCCGAAAATCCTTTCGAAGATACTTCCATTAGTGTACGTGTTATTCGTAAGTACACCTTTGGATGTGATGTTCTTATTGAGCGTCATATACTCGATCTTATCGAAGGTGCGGAACATTTCAATAGTGCTCGTTTCTCTGAAGTAGAGGCTATTGAATTTCTCAATGAAGAAAAATTAAAAGAAGAAGAAAAACCGAAGCGAGGCCGTCGCCGCAAAAACGATGAAGAGGATGACGAAGAACTAGATGCAGAGGAAATGAAGAATAATGCTGTAGAAATCCTGCATGAAATGCAGGTTAATACTATCGCAGTAAGTTTTAACCTGTATGAGATTGTAACGGAAGGACAGCAAACCCCGTTCATGGATAGTATGGTTGTAACTAAGAAGGTCGAGGGTTCTAAAAATCCTGACGTCATGAATGAGCGTATTCGTGCTAAACTCGCCCAGCTTAGTAAGCTCTCCAAAGAACGTAACATGGTTCTAAATTCTCTCCGTACCCCTTCGGAAGAAGATGTAACTGGTTCTATGACTATCGATTCCATCGACGACGAATCAGTAAAGAACATCGACAGGGCTGGCCTTGAGCGTTATGAAAATTCCCAGAAGGCTAAACTTGCTAAGGTTGAAGAAAACATGAGGGAAATTTACGATTCCCTAAACGACAAAATCGTTCAACCTTTCAATAAAACTCTGAAAGGTCTTTCCCGGCGTAAGATTTTCAATCCTAATGGGGTTGTTATCGAAGAAGAAACTATTTCGCTTGGAACTTTGATTGATCTGCTACATTCCGAAGCTCTTATCGAGTTGTCTCGCAACTCTAAAGGTGGTTTCCGGGCTCCTGCTCGTTCCTCCGCATCGGAATAAATATTTGCAACATTGGTAGGTCGCTGTTATCTTAATAAGCGACCTACTTTTATCAAAAAGGGTACGATAATGCTTTCTGAAGAAGAACTGTCTAGTTCATTAGAAAAAAGGGTACTATCCCCAGCTCAAATCAGTGAAGCTGAAAAGGCTATGGCTACTTTTCTTGACATAATGGGTTGTGATTTAAATGATCCAAATGTAGAAGGTACACCGCGTAGGTTTACTAAAATGTTTGCGGAAGAACTGACTAGTGGATCTCTAGACGGTGTTAAGCTAACAACGTTTCCTACGCCAAACGTGGGTAATCAATTTGTAGTTGTTAACGATATTACTGTGCATTCTACATGCAGTCATCATCTAATGCCTATTCGTGGTGTAGCTCATGTGGGTGCTTTTTACTTCGCTAATGAAACTGATAGTGGTTCGATGACTATGCTACCTGGACTTAGTAAATATGCAAGGGTCGTAGAAGCGTTTAGTCGTACACTGCAATTACAAGAACGACTTACTAATCAAATTACAGAGACTATTTTTAGTAAGTTTAACGCAGACTGGGTAGGTGTATTTCTTACTGCTGAACATATGTGTATGGGTCATAGGGGTGTACGTTTACACGGTAGTAAAACAGTTACAGAATCATTTAGAATGTCTGAAAGGTTTAAGGAAAGCCCGATGACACACGATGAAATGCTTTCTAAATTCAACAACGCTATTACAAATAGGTAATTTAAATAGGAATATTTCATGTCCCCACCTTTTACATTACCAGGACGGGAAATGTCTAAAGCCTTCCAAGATAAACGCTTTAGATTTTATCCATGTGGTTATAAAGCCCGTGATATGGATACTTTTGTATATGTTAAGTATAAAAGTTCAAAAGAACAGAACTACGATGGTAAGCACTCCATCGTAGATACTTCTGCGGATTATGTGCATTTTGATTTGCCTGATAGGGAACTTCTTTTTACAAGGCAGGCTAGGGTTATTGACGGTGATAGACCATTTAATAAACCCAAAGGACAGGGTAACTGGCATTCTGGTATAGCCTTTTCTGTAGCTTCTTCTGTGGGGGACGATTTACCATTTGATAGGTTCATGATTAACCCTCACGCCTTTACTCCTAATACAGAACCTAGACTTCGTGATCCTAATAGCAATGTGACTACGGATAAAGTAGTAATCAGTGACTCTGGTGGGTTCCAAATGGGTCACGGATCGGTTAACTTTATTCACCCAGGCGAATTAGCAGAGTTCTACAATAGAAACGCTGATGAAGGGATGGTACTTGATATACCCGCTAGAGCACTGGGCGACCACGAAATTTTGAAGCACACTGCGCGCGTTCAAAATCTAAATACTAAGTACATGATGAAACATTTGAAGAAAGGGTTCAGAATAGGACAGGTTGTCCACGGCCTATCTCTGGATAGGGTCGATAAGTTTAGGGCGCGTACAGAACCAACTGGTGACTTTCCTATTCTTAGTATATCGGGTTCCTTGAAATTCAATCTTTTAGAAGGCATACACCGTATCCTCCATATCATTATGAGTGGTAAGCGCTACGAACAATACCATATTCTTGGTGTTAGTAATCCTCCATTCTTTGCTGTAGCTATTCGTATGGCATACATTTTGAAGAAGAAAGGTATCAATGTACTAATAACCGCTGACTCAAGTAGTCCTATTGCTTTTAGTTTGAAGCATACTTTCTACTCCCAACGAGTATTTCATGAAGGTCTGTTTCCTACTAGGTTCGGTATTAAAATGTCATCAAATGCCGACGCTCCTGCTGGCGAAGTTCTAAACGTACACAGAAGGATCAGTTCAAACGATCCGCTAACGCAAGTGCTAGGCGGTTATCAAGATATTATTTCAGCTTATAGTAGCACCATAACACAGTTACATTTGATATATGCCAACCAAGTGGAAGTATGTCGGTATGTTAACCAAATGTGTGATTATGCAGATGTTCTTGACCACAAAACATATAAAGCGTTGGTTAAAGAACAGTATGCAAGATCTTCACACGCCCACATTATGGGAGCCGCGCTAGATTACCTAGAAGATTTTTATGAGCATGATTTGAAACACGCTTATAATAAGTACAAGTTTTACATGCCTCAATTTAGCGGAGAAAAGGGAATGCATAAGTTCCCTGCTATGGAAGATAATGAAACTATGGTAGAAGAAAAAGAGAATTTTTCAGTTACCAGGAAAAGACTAATAAGAGTGATAAAAGGATACATCGATTTCCACAAAACAGGTAAAGTTCCTGATAGTGTGGTAAAACGAGTGCCGGATAAGAAAAAAGTGAGTTCACTCAAAATTAGGTTGTAACACGTTAATTCGGTCTTATAGAGAGGAATATACCATGTCATTCAAAAACTCTGTGAGACCGTATTATACTAAACCTAAAATGTTGGTTAAAAAACCAAGATTAAGAATATCCCAAATATCTAAACATACTCCTAATGACACTAAGAAAAAAGCTAGGATAGTTGCTATTTTAAAAGCTTGGGAAGGTAAAGTTCCTAAAGCATTAGAAGGTTACACTTGCTACAGAGCCGTGACTAAAAATACCAAAAACGGTCACCGGTACAAGTTAGCCGTATACACTCCTGATAAAAAAGTAACCAGGGAATCAAAAGTAATAATTGATTCACCCAATCCAGTGGCTGTATACAAATATGAAGTAGCTTTAGCAAAACGTGGTAACGCTTTTATCCATTATTCTAATGGGGATCATCCTATTAGAACTAACCCGGCTTTAAAGCCAGGTATGGATCACCATATGTATAAGTTCCTATCCTATTTGGTTAGAAATACTAATAAGTCTGGGTTACGGTGATATATGCCTTATTTTGTAGGTTCGGACCCAGGAGATTCTAATTATGGTTATTGCGTATTAAAAGCTAATACTGCAAAGGGTATACTACACCTTAAAATAATTGAAATTGGAATGTTTACTTGTCAAATAAACAATTTGACGGATAAACCTGCTAAACCTCCTAAGTCAAAAAGACGTAAGAGAACCAAAATAATGTACCCTCCATTTGAAGAACAATTGAAATTGTATTCAAGGGAATGGATTAATATACTAAATACCTTTAAACCAAAAAAGTTGACAACTGAAAGATTCCAAGCCAGAGGCTTACGCGGAAAATCTATTGAAGCAGTAAGCATAATGAATGGTGCTTCGTGTTTAATAGCCCAAAGTAAACATGTAGACTTTGAAATGATTACAGCGGCTACTTGGAAAAACCAAATTAACGGTTGCACTAATTTAGAAGAAATATATGACTTAGTAGATGGATTAACACCGCACTCAATAGACGCTTGCTTCCTAGCAGTATACGGTGTTTTAAAATATTTTAAGTTGAAGTGGGATGATGTTCCATATGCTTCAATTATTGAACAGTTTAAACTATTAGAAATGGATACGTAATTATTCTATTACTAATTCTTTTGTGCAAGGATATTCGTTCATGCGTATTTCCTTTGTATGTTGTCCCTGTACTATTTGGTCCGTTGGTAATTTATTTTACTAACGGACCTTTTTTATGCGCTTACCGTAAAGAAATTGTACTAATAGCGCGTAAGGTTATATAAATGTCAAAATTCGTTTGCCCACATAATGATGATACTCTTATTGACGGAAGATGTTGTATAACTGAATGTCCATACCACATTATAAATGTTTCTGAATTCTTTAATTTGAGTGTTGAAGAAAATGAAAAAACTGATTGCGTTTATTATGACTCTGACATTATGTCTAACGTAGGTGATAAAACGCAAATCAGTGCGTTAAGCAGAGATTCTAGACGCCTTACTACTAGGACGATTAAGTCTATGTACAAAGAAGGCTTAGTCAGAATCAAATCATTACATCTTTTAACCCATTCGGCTCCTGAACACTCTAAATGCTGTAAAGCTTGTGGGTATCCACAAGTAGACGATAAGTGCACAAGCTCTACACTATGTTCCGCTAGAAATGAATGGGTTACGTTCATACTGAATTCATATTCATTGAATCCTGTACTAAATAAAAAACAAATAGCTTGGGATTTATTGATACAAGGCAAACTGCAAGCAGAAAAATCATCATTAGAAAATGGTATCAACTTATGTAATAAAAAGCATATTACTTCCAATTCTTATGAAACTACCGTAAAATAAATGTATAACACATCCAGAAAAGGAAATTAAAATGTCATTAGAAGTAAAAAAGATAAACGACTTTTCGTTAATCAATCGCATGGCTAATAACGAAGGATACTTATACGTTATTAACAATACGGATGCTATACCAAATAATGGAGGTATCCGTGGCGTTTTCCATATGGTAATCAAGGATTCTAATGGAGAAGAAATCTCTATTAATATTCCTAATACTTGGGTTCCTGTGGATCTAGCACAGTTTTGTGATCCCTCTATTATTGCCAATTCCCACCTATTTCGTTCTAATGTTAATAGTGGCTACCTTGTAGTAATTGCTAAGGATCAAGCTACCCAAATTCTAAATACGGAAGCAGCTAAGTCAGAAATAAACAGGTATAAGAAGGAACAACAGGAAAGGAATGCGACTAGGTCACTTAGTACAAGTGACAGGGCGACTATTAATACCAATAACACTACACCCGTAATGAATAACACTCCAGATCTTAGTGGTAATCCGGCGGAAACTGCTGCTTCATCCCAAAATGGTAATAATCAACCTCTATCAAATTTTGATAGGGAATTTATGAACATTCTACAAAGGTACAACGCTGGAAAAGCCACCGAAAAACAAACTATCATAGATATCTCCAGTATAAATGGAATGCCTAGTGACGATGTAGTTACTAGTGGATCCAATCAGATTTCCGCTTCTTCCAGTAATATCCGTAAGTACCTATCTATGGTTATTGGGGCTAATGAAATGCCCTCAATTGAGGAGGTGTTTGGTAGTGCTGATGTACTATCAGACGTTTCCTTTCAAGACTAAAGAAATAACACCTAAACCCTCAAAAAGAAAAGTCGTAAGCTCTTGTAAAATAAGCGAAATTACGATTTATTAGGGGTTGTGGTAGATAACCGCGTGTAGTATAATATAAAGGCGAGCCCAACTACGGCGGCACTTGACTCTTTTCTTATGGGTAAAGTGCCGCCATAATTTATATTATGGAGAAGGTACTATGGGTATTTCACAAGGCGGTTACAATAGCAATAAGAAAAAAGGTTCACTAGGTGACCAATTCCCTGAAGATATTTTGAAGATATTTAAGGTAGATAATACTCCTGAGGATACAGGTAATAACAATCAAGAAGAAAAAGAAAAATTTGAATATAGAACTCGATCTGAGCTTTACATCAATCAAAATAGTACAGCAAAAGAATTGCTTAAAAAAGCTATTGAGCATGTCAGAGAATACGACAGCAAAGAAACTGCTGTAAAACTTATGAACAAGGCTTATGCCTACTGCCCTTCAGTTACCAACAAACGGAACATATCCGAAGCTAATAAGAGCTTAAAGGCTGCAATAAAAGCGGAGAAATGGAAAGCTTCTAAACGCAAGCATAAGCATGTTCGCGAAAATGCAGTTACTAATAATCTTGATACATTCTATGATAAAGTTGCCACAGCTATTGAGTCTATTCAAGTAGATGTTGAAAAGAATAGCAAAACGTTTTTTAACAAAATCAAAAAAGAGTATCATTCCGAGCTTCCCTTAACTCTTCCAGACAGTAAATCTTCCGTTATCAAAAGCGCTCCTGTAGTCATCATGGCTAAAGGTTTGGTAGACAAAAAGCGTGACATTGTTCACATGGAACATTCTATGTTCCTAGTCAAAGATGCTAAACTACTGGGCGTTAACAACGTTAAGAATAAGAAGCCCATAGAAAAAGCTAAATCTATTGCTAGTAAGAAGGGTTTCGTTATATATGAGGAGCAACTCGTAAGACCTGCAACTAATATTACGTGGTTTTTAATACTGGACTTTAATTGCTACGTAGGTTTTGCTACTTTCCCAGAATTTCTTGACTCGCCTTCCGATGAGTTTGATCTATCATATTCTGGCATGGTAGCTAAGTCTCTTCAACTTGATGACAACGTTCGTAGCCTTAAAAATGATAAGCTAAGGTCTATTAGAAATCAGTTTGAACAAGATAACTCAACTCTTATAAAAGACATCAAAGCTACTAAAATCAATATTGAAAACTTTTTAGAAGCTCGTAAAAGGATAAATGAGAGATTTATATCAGTTACTACAATTGATGAAAATGAAGGAGGACTTGACATTAAGTTTAGAAACAGGCTTTACAAACGATCAATGGATTATAGGGATTTCCTGGTATCTTCAGGATATTCTTACATAGATGCAAACGTAGAAGCTTTTAGACTAAGAGTTGAGGCTAACACCCTCTATTATGAAGCTGAGGAGATTAAAGAAATTCAAAAAGAAGAAAATAACAAGCTTAGATTTTTGGAAAAAATGTTGCTTGAGAATAAACAGATATACGCAGAAAAGATGGGATTGATATCCCTAACTAAGTACGATTCATTAGATAGTTAAACGTTTGTTTGGTAGCTTACTTTCGGTCTATAGGTTGTGCTTAAGTCGATATAGATATATAAAGAAATGTCGGCTTACCGATAGAAACTATAACTACGCTAACTACTACCTATGAGGAACAACATGACCAAGAAAACCGTGGACGACACCCGTAGCACAATTGCTGATTTTGGAGACCTTATTGGAAAGGACGGAGCTTCAGAATTGGACAATATGCTTGAGTCCATACCTGTAGATGGGGATATCGCCGACAGCATTATTGAAGCTGAAGTTTACGGCGATAATTATGGGGAAACTCAGGAGGAAGAAACTTCCGGCGAACAAACGTTTGTTATGGACGTTGACATCGACAATACGGATGAAAAACCTCAGGAGTTGGTTCTTACAATGGACTTTCCTGAAGAAGAACCCGAGGAAGAACTCGCATCCAGCGACATACTAGAAATTATGATGTCGCCCGATGAAGAAAATGAGGAATCTCCCTCTATGTCGAGGGAAGAATTGGTGTCTAACATCATATCCTACTACAAGCTCGTCAATATCCCGTTTTTGCCGAGTACGCTGGACATGATGACAGATGCACAGCTAGAAGAACATCTGAAGCTGCTTGATGCTAACAACGGCGGCTCCTGGAACATGGCTACTGCTTTGACTGCGGCCAAGGAAAACTATGAAAAATTTATTTCGTCGGAAGTCCTGAACGCTAAATTGAAGTTGGTTGATGAAAAATCACACGATTTCGTTCGTATGGCCCAACAGATATCCCGTAAACTTGGGTCTGATACAGTTATTTCCGGAGTTAGAGTTGACGAGTACCATACACTGCTCCGTAAGATCGTGAAGGATTACTCGGCTGTGATGGACAAAGTGTTCTCCGTCGGCCAAACTCTGGGTATTAACTACCCTGATCCGGAACCCAGTAATGAAGACAATTTCATCCCTATCATGGAGAACATGCCCCACAATCCGGAATTTGCATTCTACACGCTAAACGTTTTGCTGGCACATCTGGATAAGTTCTTCTATATGTCGTCGGCTACCACGAAAACAAATGAAAATTTGAAGCGTCGGTGTGAACAGCTTGAACTGGAAAACAAGAAACTCCGCGATGAGAGTTCGACACATTATGAAGTGTCGAAAAACCTTCGAGCTTCTATCGATAGGATCAATCAAGCGTCGTACTACGTGATACGGGATCGGGTTAACGCTGGTTACATCAGAAAGAGAAACCCCGACGCTCCTGTTAGAAAAATCAAAGACTTGGACTTGCGGGGCAAATTGCATGAAGATGCTATGGAATTTACTTCTTTGGAGAAGGCTAAATCACTGGTATCTCGTCTTATGGCGCACAAGGCTTATCGTAAGCGTGACCTGTACGTTAAGCGCGTTACCGTGACCGTAGCTTGAAGTGGAGATTAGTATGAAAAATCTATCAACTATTGTCCCGCTTTGCGTAGAGGAAGGCCCATATGGGGCTAACCTAGTTGCCGTAGAACCCGATAATGAAGTAGCCATGTTGAAGGCTAGGACGTTGTTGGCCTTTCTCAACGAAAACGATGCGCTTACTAGCGAGACGTTTAATGACCGGTTCAACATTATTTGGCCGCGGGCTTTGCCTAAACCGGAGTTGAGATCAGTCTATACCGATATGACGGAGTACGACTTCACAGTTAAAGCTCTCATCGGGGTTACTTGGAAGCGTCCCGCTTGGCATCAACCTGGGTTTATCTTGGTAGATACCAGTCTTGAAGATTCCATATACGAACGTTTTCTTGATTACTCAAGTTCGTGGATGGACAACAACGCAGATCAACGAGTATACATCAGGAATAACTTACCTGTTGCTATGCTGAGCGACATGCAAGTACAAAGCTAAAAATACTGGGAGGGGTTAGCCCCTCCCATTTTCTGTACCTAAATTTAAGGAATAGTAACTATGAAAAACGTTTACATGCAGCCCTTTTTGTCGTTCTATAGCATCGGTAGTATTGCTCCTGATATGGATAAATTTTTATCAGATCCATTCTTTGATCCAAAGGCTTTACAACTGGCAATTGGAGCCAAAAACACAAGTGTAAAATTACCTGCTCATGTTTACATTAATCAAGAAAGTGATTATTTCGATGATTACTACAGCGAATTGACGAATAAGTGGTTAAACGAACCGATTAAATCTGAAGCAGAATGTAATAATAGGTTGAAATCATTTATTGAAATGATGCTTATCGGTAATAGGGGTATGGATACTGATTATATTATTAGCGTTCTTACGCATTACTTAATAAATAACAATAACATATCCACTGATGCAGACTATAGTTCGGTACAACCAACATTTGAAGAAGAACTTGTAGTACAAGCAGAAAATTTGGCTGGTACTAAAAATCCTATATTGCTTATTTGTTTTTCTCTTGCTATAGACGGTAAAAAAGAGTATTTCGCTGCTTGCCTACATACCCCAGATGAGTATCAAAATGGTACTGGCGCGTCGTACCATCGACGTGTTTTTGAAATTCTTCTCTACGTCTTATCGAAGTGCGGGATGCCAAATATTTCAAATAGGTTCATTAATTCATTGCCTATGTACAATATACTAACGCTGTATAATTCGGTGTGCTCATTTGATGAAGAACCTTCTAAAACACTTCAAGTGTATAGCCATCTGTTAGACATGCCTGTACCAGATCATTCGATATACAGAAGGTGCAAACAATTGTATCCCAATCTTTCTATAATTGATTATCAAATATGGATTGACGAGATTAACCTAAGCGTAGTGGACTATGACGTATACGGTATCGAGGAAGCTTTCACAGTAGATGGTGATTACACTGATGTATTAGATCAATTTAATTTTGATGAAATTATATCAAAGGTTGAGTCATCCGTAATAGTTAATCCCAATGATGAATATGCGGAAGATAAAAACTCCGCTAAATTAATGTGCGTTTATGACAAAGACAATGCTACTATGCAAGAAATGCTTTTAGATAGCGTAGGTTTTTACGTGAATAAAGCTCAATTTGATAAAATTATGGCACTTAGGGGTGAAGATAAACAGTCGTTTGCTACTTACATCCATAATAAGTTAGCGGATAGTTTACTTGATCTTTGGGGTATTGATCTATCCCCAAACACACTTGATGCTAGTACGATCGCTAAATATAAAGAATGTGCTTCGAAAAATAATGTAATAGTGACAAGTTTTTTGACTGTTAAACCAAGTCGTATATCTTTAATGGGGTTATTGATTTATTTGCCTGTATTACTAACCTTTATGGGCAATGATTACTTCGATGAAATAGATTATGAGCCCCAAGATTTACTTGACGTATTGGATGGCCTTATACGTAACGTGAGACCTCCATTATTACACTAACGCTAATTATGTCTGTATTACACTGGGAATGATAAAGTGCAACCTTCAAAAATACTCGTAGATATGTCGATAGCAAGAATTGACCAAAAAAGCAATTCCTACGGAGCTAATAGAGTAATCAGAACTATTATAACGGTACCAAAAAATGAAAAAGGTAAATTACCCAGAACAAATTGGTACGCGGCTACGTATAAAACCTACGAAAATGAAGACATTTTGAAACTACGACCTGTACCTACCAGGTCTCATTGTAGGTCGTCCGACTATAAACATTACGCCAGATTACTTATTGATAATATCATGACCACTGCGGTTTTCTACGAAAAAATATTGGGATTAGAAGGAACTGTTGACTACCATGGAAATGTGGACATTATCATTCCCCATTCCAGGAGAATACTTATATGAACCGCAAACCTTTAGGTAAGCCTATAAAGGCAGATCTAGACAGGAGTTGTGTGCTATGTACAAAATGGCAGGGTTGCAGAGATCCTGCCAAATCTTTTGACTACGCTTGCAGCAGATTTAAACCAAATTCTGATTTAAACTTATTCGAAATATTCGAAAAAGAAGATGCAGAAGTAGCTACTACCACCAAACGTAGTAATAGTGAATTTCCATTAGCCAATAGTAGAGCTTTTAACACTGATTTACAAGTTTTTGATCCGGAAGATGACGAAGATAGCCTCGGGGAACTATCAAAAATAGTTAAATCTGTGCTTAATTCTGGAGTACCGGTACCTCCAGATATACGTCTAAAAGACGACGGTATATTCAAACCTAAAAACGTGGTGGAATGGATAACTGATCCCCAGTGCGTAGGTTCAGAAGAACCACCTTTTGGTAAACAAATCCAAGTTTTGTCGCACCTATTTGCAGAATGGTGCCCCAACTGTTCTGATGAAGATTACTTTGAAGACGTTCCTGTTGAAGATCGCCTTGACGACATACTAGAACACGTTGTATTTTTAGAAAATGGTCGGTGCCCTTCGTGCAAGATGAATAAGGGTGACTTAGTAGCTGAAGAAATACTTAATGACCCTGATGAAATGGTTGGGGTTGTGGGGCAGCGTGGTTCTAAGAGTATAACAGGTACATTGGCTGAGAGCTATAACTTTGCCAGATGGCTAATATGCCCTAATATTCCAGCCACATTCCAAATTCTGCCTTCTTCTGTATTACGCATGACGTATACAGCTACTACTTTTAATCAGGCTAAAAGTAGTTTCTGGGATCCCCTTAATAACTTACTTACTTCAGCTCCATGGTTTAAAGAATACCACAAATTCCTTGATGAAATAGGCAGGGAGTATGGAGAAGAATTATATAAGCATAGTGAAACTCTAATAGCTTATAGACACAAAAACATATTTGCTTCTCCCGCTTCACCCTCCCAGCGTTCTTTGCGTGGTAGAACTTCTATATCCGCTGTTATCGATGAAGCTGGTTGGTTTAAAACCGGTCAAAAGAAGTCAGGTGGTGACTTCGAAATGATGAACGGTCAAGAAGTATACATCGCTTTGAAGCGAAGTTTTAGAACTATGTCATCTGGGTATAATAGAAGCTTTAAAAAGGGTTTCTTCAATATACCTAAACCTATAATGATAATGATTTCCTCGCCTTCTGCTAGGAATGATTTGATTATGAGTAGGTATAGAGAATCTTTTGGTTCTAGAAAGGTATACGCCTTTAAGTATCCTACTTGGGAATTTAACCCCCTGATATCCAGAGAGGACTTAGACGAAGAATTTAGAACTAAACCAATGGAATGCGCCCGAGATTACGGTTGTGAGCCTCCAATGGCAATGGGTGCTTGGATAAACGATGAAAAATTAATATTACCATCTTTCTCAGGTAAGAAAAACGCTTTTAACTTGATCAGAAAACGCGTTAGAACTAAATCTAAAAAGCTAGCCACCTCAGCTTCATTGAAAATGTTAAAGAAATCAAAAAGTCCTTATGGTGGTGTACTAGGTATAGATGCTAGTTCTAATAATAACTCATTTGCTTTCTCGGTAGCGTATCCTACTAGTATCCCTGATATAGAGGATGAGGAAAACGAAGAAATTTTGGTACCTATTGAAATTATCGCAGTGGGTGAAGTAATACCAACTAAAAAGTATCCTATATCCTTCACCAAATTGTATAAAGACGTTATAAAGCCTATATGCGAGATATACAATATAGCGGTAGTTGTATCAGACGGGTGGCAGAGTAGAAAGATAGTTCAAGATCTTGAAGATTCATTAGGCTTGGATTACTTTGATATTCGTCTTAATATGGAGAACTTCAACGACTATAAAGAAGCGTTATACGACGAGTTAATATCCCATCCTAAATTAGAAATGGAAGTAGAGAGTATTGTTGAAACTACTATGGATAATTATCCTGAATGCTTCTTGAATAAACCTTGTTCCCACTTATTCTATCAATTTATGACTGTTAGAAACACTGGTAATTCAGTTGTTAAAGGTGATGATGGGGCTACAGACGATATTTTAAGGGCTTGCGTAATTGCTCATACCGCTTTGCAAGATGAAGAAATATTAGAAATATGTGAAGACTTTAATATACCATATGATGAGTCTATAACAAAACCTGCTATTGCAGCTATATCAAGTAGCGGTGGTGCTGGTTATTCTAGAGCGGGAAGTTCAAATGTCGGCGTTAAAGCTTCAATGGGAAGTAAATCTGGAGGAAATACTAGTTTAGGCGTCGTTTCTAGGCGAAAATAAGCTGTTTACTACTAATTTGTTTTGTGTTATACTGTAAGTAGAATGTAACAGGGAGCACTTAGTATGGGAAAGAGCAATAAGAGGAAATTATCTAAACAGCAGCGTCTTGAAATAGCTAAAGCTAAAGTTGAAAAAACTTTGAAGGCTACTGGTTATTATTTGAGTAAGTCCAAACATGGTGATGTTAATCCCAATAAATTCCCTGATCTAACAGTTACAAAAAGTAGACATCCATCTTTAGGCGATGGTTTTGATAGAACTACTGGTAAAAAGTCCTTGCCCGAGGGTGCTAAACACTTCCCTATTGGTAACTCCCATAAACAAGGTCCAATGCTGATTACTGGCGCGGATAGAATGGAGGATATGGGTGGCAAAAAAACGTAGTAAAATAACACGTAAACTCATTGAAAACTGGAACAAGGATACATGTTTCGTCTGCGGAAGAAAGAACGTATCAGATCAACACCATATAATACCGGTAGAGTACAACGGACCCAAGAAAGGGTTAACTGTACCACTATGTCCTACTGACCATAGATCTATTCATAGAGAAGCCGAAAACATTGTAAAAAATGATGAAATAGGTGAATTTATAAATAGAAGGTTGTACCCTATTAAAGAGCATTTTGACAGAGCTAAATTCCTTTCAGATTATATAGTAACCGCAAAGAAAAGGTTTATAGCGTCTGGCTCTAATAAGGCTGAAACAGCACGTAATATGATGCAAGTAAGTCTTTCGTCTCAAGAACTAAAAATAGCACATGATCTAAAAAGGAAGCTGGGTTTTAACTCATTGACAAGAATGGTTAAATTCCTCATTTTAGATACGTGGAATAAAAAGTAAGGAACAACGTAATGCTACCTATACTACCTCTTACTGAAAAATCAACTCAAGAAAGACCTCGCGCTGGTGTTGGTATAGCCGACAAAGGTATAGTGCTGTATTCCGGTAAAAAACGAGAACGCCATGTTTATGGTATAAACATAATGGACTTATCCCTAGTTCAGCATATTCCACAAGAAACTTCTATGTCAGGTAGGGATATGCTTATACTCATTTATTCAAGTTACTTGTATATTTTGCGCCTTACTAACACAAGAAGTATGCGACGATTGACATCAGTTCCTAGAAACGTTGTTACTGAAACTAAAGAAAACGTATTCGGGAGCTTTGATATTATAAGCTATAAGATAGCTACTTTGAGGTGCCTGTGCAAAGGTCTTTCTCCTGACGACGCACACGAAGTTGAAGAAGAATTTCAAAAATGTGGTTTGAGAAAAGTGGACGCTACGCTCTACTTTATGCTGCATTTGAATGATGATGCTATAGACTTAGTAAAATCATTGAAAACTGTGGAAGATAAGTCGTTTGTACTAAGTAACAATACAATACCTGAAGAAATAGACGATTATGTTTTGAAAGAATTGAGAAAAGCTGCTAATTACAACGCGTATGGTATACGATTTATAGCCCATGCTAATAGGATGCAAATAGAAGATCTGACGCTGGACCTAATGTCGCGAGCTATTCAAGCTTACTACTGGGTACGACCTTTTTACAGCAAAGAACACGCTGTTAACTACGGCAAAAGAGCTTGTCATGGATACGCTCAAAATTTGAGGGAGTTTTACCAGTCACCTGACAGAGCGCGTGCTATTAACACCGGGGAAGGATACGACAATACTATCCGCGATATTGATGATAATATGCACATGTATGACTCTTACACTGAAGAAGAAAACCGTATTATCGACTACTTGGATTACAAATTAGCAGCTTATAGGTAATAATATTATGAGAAAAAAAGTAATCAATAAAAATCAAGTGTACCAGTCAGTAAAAATCAAAACGGAAGTAAAACAAGTAGAAACTTGGGACACAATAGAATTTGATAATATATCAATTGAAGAAGTTATTAAGCAGTTCAAAGTGTTCTACCCGGGACATGTTGAGAATATAACTGCATTAGCAATGTCTCGAATAGCTTTGGGTACAGCCCTTACTAACGTAGGAAAGTATGTATCAGAATACACTAATGAATCTATTGACTTAGATGAAGAAGGTGACGTTACTAATGCTTTTGATGAAATATTTACTTCGGCACTTATGTTATACGTGACGGAACACGCTATATCATTAGCAGTATCTGAAGATTCTAAAGATCACATAATGAAACATATTGAGCCTCAGATTAAGAAATTGTCCTCCGCTATACGTAAATCTGGTAGTGATGGCGGTGGTCACTTAGGAACTCTATCTAGAGGTTCTGAGCAGCATGAAAAAAATGTTAACAAGATAGCTAAAAAGACTGGTCTTGATAAGAATGACGGTACTGGTCCTTATGGTAATAATAAAGATTTTGACAGTAAAGAAGAAGAACATAATAAAGATGGTAGACTGAAAAAAGTTAATCAACCAAGCGCGGTGATTAAACGCGGAAAACAATAATGGCTATTGATAAAGTTGCCCACATTAAAGCGGAGCTTGCCAAAATTAGCTCTATTGTGGAGCCTACTCCTAAAGAAGATGCTATATTTATTAAGTGTCCCTACCACGGCGGTGGTAGAGAGCGTACACCCTCCAACAAAATAAATATCAAAAGCAACAAAGCTCCAATAGGCTTCTCTTACTGTTTTGGATGCAAGGCTAAAAATAGTTGGAATAATTTAGCAGCTACTTTAGGTATAGCAGGATTTAAAAAGGCCGATGAAGTTCACGATGTTTATTCGTTTACTATGTCAACCCCGGAAGAACGTAAGACGCTTGAAGATCTGCACGTACTAAAAAGATGGAAAGAAAAACCTAAGTGGCGTACTATAACGCTAGAAACATTGAGAAAATTTGATGCTAGATTAACTCAGGATGAATCATTTAAACGTAACTACTCTCTTTATTTGCCAGTAGTAGTTCGCGATGACTACGTTGGTGGTATATACTGTCGTGAGGTTATGAATAAAACCTTGAAACGACAAGGTGCTATTTCTTACATTAATACAAAAGGTAGATTCACAAAAAGAGCGTTGTTCGGTTTCAATATAGCTAAGAAACGTAAGCGACAACCTCTTTGGATAGTTGAAGGCCCACGCGATTGTATGAAAGTAGTACAACTAGGTGGTCGTGCTGTAGCTATTTTAGGTTCCTACTTTGGAGAGGAAAAGGCTAAGTTAATAGAAGCCTTGGACCCACCTTATATAATAGTAGCGACAGACCCTGATGATGCGGGGAATATAGCAGCTAAAGCAATTAAGAAACTACTACCTATGATACCCCAATACAGGGTTAAATTTCCTGAAGGTAAAGACCCTGCTCAAATGAGAATGAAAACCTTTAGACGAATAATGAAAAGATCCAAAAAACATATGGCGGCTACGTGATGGGAAGTAGATCTGAATTAATAAACATCATTAACTCTAATAAACGAGTTAAGAAACACATCACGGCTATTACTAAAATGCCGTTGAAGGACGAGGTCTGGATTTCAGAAATTGAATCTATGCAAATTAATCGAGGTTTACGATCTTTGAATACTTCTGCTTTGTTGCAAAGTAGTGTTAAAATTGGTATTGACTCTAACTTGGATAACCAACTTATTCGTTCTAGATGTACTGAAATAAAAATGAAGGCTATGAAACAGTCTGTTCTCATAGAAGAAACTTCAGCTTACATTAAAGCATACGTGTCTAATAAGTACGCTACGTCTTTGAAGAAGGTAGCCAGCACAGTTACTGAACGAAAACAATTTATGGATTACATACTACAACCTATTGAACGTATTAAAGATAAGCTGAGTTTTGTTATTAAGTTGTGTGACGCAATTATCGAAGATTGTGACGCTGCTGGCCACACCTTATACCGTATTGGTCTGCTTCTTGATTCTAAAGCTAAGGATAAATAGTATGTATAATCACATCAGAAAATTTGAAAAGTGCAGTCACTCTCCTGTATGGCCTTTAATTCCTACAGCAATGCTTGAATTGAAACTACTAGGTTTAAACATCCCACCTGACCATCCGCCATGGTGGGATGACCCGTGCATTGCTCACATTGAAGATGGTAAAGTAAAAGGGTTCATAGTATATAGGTATCAAGAACTTGAGTCATCATGGTTCATATTATTAGCGTATGTCGATAGGGAAAGTAGGCGTCAGAGTATACATTCAACTATGTTTAAATGCTTAGTTGATATGGCTAAAGAAAATGGCGGAATACTCTCAATTAGAAGTGGTACACATATCAATAATAAAATAGCTCAGGCTGCCTTTAAAAAACAAGGCAGAGTAGCTGATACAATCATGTTTAATTACTCAATTAATGATTGGGTAAAAGGGGAACCGGTTAACTTGCCAGAGGATAAATAAAATGGGTAAAACAGTAATCGATAAGTTCGATGGAGAATACGCTTTTTTGAGTAATTTCTTTCCTTCCCCTATACTGTTCAAGGGTCGCATAGCTCCTACTGTAGAGCATGCTTTTCAAGCTGCGAAGGCTGTAAGTAAAGAAGATGCTATCAACATACTGAATACTAAGTCGCCATCTTACGCCAAGAAGTTAGGTAAAAGTATTGAGTTAAAAGAAGATTGGGAAGAAACCAAAGACAAGGTAATGTTCAAATTAGTTCGCCGTAAATTTGAGATACCTGCACTGATGTCTAGTTTACTTGCTACGAAGAACGCCGAATTAATTGAAGGTAACTATTGGAATGACCATTATTGGGGTGTGTGCAAAGGTAAAGGCGAAAACAAATTAGGTAAAATTCTTATGAAGGTTCGAAATGAACTCGCGAGGGGTTAACTATGCCAGGTAGAGTCGTTCTTGGGAAAAGAATGTTCATCGAAAAAGACTTGATGCCCAAGAAGGCTATTGAGCAACGATACAAAATAGAAATCTTCAAAGAAAGTATGTGTGACAAGTGCGATAATAAACCCTTACGACCTAACGACATATGTAATGGTTGTGAGGGTTTTATTGCCAAGTACAAGTTATATTCTGAAACAGAGAAATTTTGGAGTGTACCACAAGGCGATTTCTTGTCGCTAAAGAAGCTTTTAAAGCGTAAAAATATTGAATATAGACTACTTGATAAGCGACCTACTATACCTTTTAAGTTTCCCATTAAATGGACTGGTAAACTATTTGGGGCTAATCACATTGATGAAAACGGTATTAAACGAGTAAACCAAAAGAAAGTTTTAAAGAAGTGGTTTAAATATAAGACAGGCATTCTACAGGCTAAACCTCGTTCTGGTAAAACGCCTATGTCAGTTTACGCGTCTATTAGACTAGGCCAAAAAACTATTATTTTGTGTGATAGATTTGAGCTTATTAACCAGTTCTATAAAACGTATATGGGTGATCCTAAGAAGGGCCGCCCTCCAATGTCCAATATTCCTAAGCTCCAAAAGAAAACTGGTAAGGAAATTATTAGAGTAGCAAAGAAGCCCAAAGACCTTACTAACCTTAAAGATGTTGACATTTTGCTGGTTAATTACCAAAAACTTGTACGTAGACCTGAAGATTTCGCTAAGATAGTTAACGGCAATTTCTCTGTTCTAGTTGTAGACGAAGTACATGGTTCTGGAGCTGAAGGTTATCTCAGAGTTGTTTCAAACTGTTCTGTGAAACACAGGATAAGTTTATCAGCTACTCCAAGACGTAAAGACAACCGCCATAGGTTAGTGCAACGTATTATGGGTCCGGTAGTAGCTAAATCGGACACTGCATCGTTAGTACCATTAGTGAATTTACGCACAGCTAAAGCTGTTCCTAAAACTGCATACAAACAATGGCACCATGCTATGTCGTGGTTGTGTAGAGATAAAGAACTCAAAAAAGAACTACTAAGGGCTATATTCAAGGATCTAAGAGACGGCCATAAAGTAATCATAGTACCGTTGGACAGAAAAAATCATATTGATTCAATGGTTAATATGGTAAATCATCAAGCAGCAGTGAATAGGAAGAAAAAAGGTGAGAAGTGGCCTAAAGACCTTGCTATTAAATTCTATAATGGTGTTAACAGGGAAGAAGTTTTGGATGCTGTGGACGATGGTAAACCGAGAGTGCTATTTGCTATCAGAAACATGATTAGACAAGGCGTAGACTTTGCGCTTCCTAGTAAGATACATATATTCATACCTATGTCAGCCTCTACCGATAGAGAAACTGGCGCACCCATGTTTGAACAGCTTTCTAACCGTGTCTGTACCCCAGCTGTTAAAAAAGCGCCTGAAATAGATATTTGGGTACACAACGTTACTATGTTCAGATCATGCGTTATAGGTCTGGGGTGGAATGAAATAGCACCCAATCGATATAATGGTAGAGAAGGGAAGTACCGTCTTGAAGATAACTTCTTTGAGAAGTTGAAAACTGTGACAGAAAATAGAAAACAAAAGGCCGCTAAAAATGCTGTAGCAAAATATACTTGGGGTTAAATATATGTGATACTATATATGTAGTTGGGGTTAATTACTTACTATACCATAATTTTTGGAGTTTACAATGCAAGTAATAGTAGGTTTTAACCTTGATATCATAATCTATGTTTTGTTCTCTCATTGGATAGCTGATTTCTTATTTCAAAGTAAATGGATGATTGAACACAAGTTAGAAGATATCTTCACTATGTTGACTCATGTCATCGTATATACTTTTTTGATTACGGTGCTATTATGGTGGTTAATACCAAGTTTAACTGCTTTATTAGTATTCATTTTAACAATTTCGTTTGTGCATTTGGTAGTAGACACTGTAACAATAAAAATAATTGATAAATTAAAAGGTGGTAGACACTCACATTGGATCTACGCTGTTATGAGCTTCGACCAATTAGTTTGCACTTCTGTGCTTTTTGCTACGCTTATTAATCTGGTAAATTATTTCTCTCCGTAAAGTAGTATTACTATACGCAAAGGGAATTATTTTATGAGTGATATTAAAATACGTACTAACTACCCAGAAAGTCTTCAAGCTTTCGGATTACCTAAAAGACTTTCCGGTGTGAAAAGTTTCTCAGCTAAATCGTGTATTAAACCGTTCCAAGTAAACACTCTAATGTGGAATGTAAAGAAACAAACGAATGCTCTAGAGGAAGCAATGTATGGTGAACCAGGGTGGCTTTTATATATATGTAGTAACAATTTGCTAGACTATTCCAAACACCTAGCTGCAAATATTATGGCTACATATTTCTCTAATGGGCTGCGCCCTGAATGGATCGCAAGTTTAGATAAGGCTGATAAACTGCATTATTCTACATTTAGTTTGGTAGTTATCGACGCTATTTTCAAGGATTCGTCATCTTATAGGCGAGATAAAATTTACGAGATAGTAAATCACCATTGCAACGTTAAAGACTTAAGTATTTGTATTATAGGACAGTATGAAGACCCTGTAGAAATGAGCACCCACCTAGGTATGAAACCCAATTTCGGTATCCTCACAAAGTAATAGTAGGCATTTAACTATGAGAAAAATGTATTCTATGAATACAGAATTGCGGGTTATACGCACTTTAACTGTTAATCCAGATTCAAGGGCCGCGCAAGATTTGCTATCAAAAATTGATGCTTCTTTCTTTGCTACATCTGTAGGGAGAGAAGCTTTTAAAATTTGTTCACAAGAACTGCGTAAGAATAGTCAATTACCCTATTGGGATGATCTTATATCAAACCCTAGACTGGATGAATCTATTCGCGATGTACTAGAGGACTCAGGTGATGTTGGCACCTTAAAGTCTAAAAAGATAACTAGAAAAGCAATTGACCGTCTAGCAGAATACAGAAAACTGCGTTCTTTATCTAAACTCGGGTCTAAGTTGGCCGACGCTTTAAACTCAACTGATGCTATCAACGTTGATGAGTTGGTATCAGAAAGCCAGCAAATTTTGAATAACGCTAGGTCAGCTAAAAACTTCAAGGTACTTAGAATAGGTAAAAACTCAAATGTTAGTAAGCATATTAAGAAAGTGTTGAAGGGTGAAGCACAAAAGTTTATACCTACTGGTTTCAACGGATTTGATAAGTATAATAGGGGTATACCGCTAGGATCATACTTCTTGATAGCAGCGCCTACCGGTACTGGTAAAAGTGCCATGATTAACCAAGTAGCCGAAAATATGGCTCGTAATGGTGCTAAAGTAGGTGTAGCGCCTCTTGAAATGATTAACATAGAAATGTTGCAAAGAAATTTAGCTCGTGTTACTGACACGGATATGTTGAAATTTCTAGATCCAAAGTCAAATTTTAATAAGGAGCATAAAAGAGATATTTACAAAAAATTCATGAAATTTGATAGGAAGATCGCTAAGGTAGGCGGCGCTATTGAATACTATGAATTTGATGAAGACATTACTATTGAGAATTTGACAAGCACAGTTAAGCCGTTTGGGTTAGACGTTTTAGCTATCGACTATTTGGGTCTACTTGAAGGTACCCAGGGTGATAATCAGTGGCAAGCTCTAGGTAACGTAGCAAGGTTCTTGCACGTATGGGGTAAAGCAAATGATATTATTACTATAGCGGCGGCCCAGTTGTCTGATGAAGGTATGCTTAGGTACTCTAAACAGATGGCGGAACACGCTAAATTCTTTTGGTACTGGAAATCCACTGATGCTAATAAGAGTAGTGGGATATACGACATTGTTCAAAGGAAAGCTAGACAGGCTTCTGATCATACTTTCCAGCTTAAATTTGATCCCACTAAAATGACCTGGAGAGACCCTAGCGAAGAAGAAATTGAAGAGTTCAAACAATCCGAAGAATCAAGTCGCGACGGTAAAACAAGTAAGTACAGTAGTAAATGGAAGAAAAAATCTTCTGTTGGTTGGGACGATGAAGAAGATAACGAAATTGAACCAGAACCCGGCAAAAGAGCCCAAGATCATGTAAAAAAGAAAAAGAAGAAAAAATCTAAAGCTAAGGAAGTAGAATTATGACAACTACAAAGGATGATTTTTCTATGAAAATTCTTGCTAAAGAGCTAACGCCCCCTAAATCTATTTTGCCATTTTTGCCTTATGCATCTCATCCATCTTATATCAAGGAATTTGAGAGGGTTGATAATTACTACGTTCCAGGTCTATACTTACCTTACGACGAGGCGTGTGTAAAGGATGACTTTATATCTAATAGTCATATAGTTACTATATCAGGTGGCGGTATTGATAGTTTTATTACTAACTTAGTTGCGATGGCTGTTGAAGTGCAGTTAGTATATTACAGTGTAAGCACCTTACCACGTAAACTGAATAAGTCGTACATGATAAATTTTGATTACGGTCAAGAAAACGCCGAAGCTGAAAAGATTATGAATGAAAGACAGGCTAAATTCATTAGCGAGTATGGAACACCAACCCAGGCTATTAGTTTGAAGACTACTCTTTACACAGACGTAGTTAATGAACGTGCTAAAGAATATATTGATGTTAGTATTGAAAGTGCGTGTAAACAACCTGTAAGCAAGAGTATCAATCCTGTTAAAGAACTTGGTACTACAGGTTTAAGCTATGCACCTTACATTCCTATGCGTAACCCTAAGTTTATTATTGATGCTCTAGCAGCTTTTCAAGTAATAGAGGGTGGCAAAAAAGACGTAATCATAGCTATTGGAGCAGTAGGCCAAGGACATCTTGATAATTCACCGATGGTTATACAAAATATAGTTAACCTTTTGCAAGACCTCAATCCGGACATTAATATAGCTATTTATGCGCCTTTTGCGGGTTTAGTAAAGTCCAGAGTTGTAAAAGTAGCGAATGACCTACTTAATTATATGTATTCAACGAACTCTTCAGTACTACCCACGCTTACTACTTCATGCTTTGTAAATGATTTTCCCGTATTGAGTGATGTAACTAAGGAATCACCTGAATCACCAGAAGAAGATACTACTTCTGTAGTACAATGTGGAAACTGTAAAAGTTGTAAATCTTTGAAGGAAGCTTACAGATTTGCTGGTATTTCTGATCCGTTCAAATATGAAAAGTAGGAGTTGAACAATGCAAACATTTCTAATTAAAAGAAGTGATGAATCATCAATAGACTTACTAAGTCCTAGAAATGACGTACTTAAGCACAACATGCCGTTATATCTTTATGATAAAGCGGAAAAAGATACCGAATACGACGTAATAGTATACTCCGCGCATGATCCTGAAGTAGAAACATTCCTACAAAATTTACCCGGAGTAAATAAAGCTGTCAAAGTAGCAGTTGTGTCTTATGTGCCTCCCTTAAGCAGTGCGCAAGTGCTTACTTTGTATAAAAATATATGGTATAGTAATGCTATTGCTAGTTCTACATTCAACACTGTTGAACTAAAAAATGTGATTAACCTAGAACGTAGTATTGCGGTAAATATTGATGGAGTAGACGTAGAAACTATTTCAAATATTGAAGAACCAGATGACAAAATTGAAAAAGGTAAAATTTATCTATGTCCTTTTATACTATTATCCGAGCATTCATCTTTTTGGGCTGCTATTATGGAACAAACTAAAGAAGATGATAGTCCTTGTGTTTTTAGTCCAAAATTAAGAAGTAATAGTGTACCTATTTCCTACCAGCCTATTTGCCCAACCCTGGCCAATTCAGTAATAAACTTTACAGGATTTGGCTCGTTCGGTACTAGTGAAAGTACTAGACATATGTATGACTGTCGTTTACTCCATACATTGAATATTAGATTGCAAAATCTTATAAACTTAGTAGGATCAGCTGCAGCGGCTCCTGTTAAAGAGGCTGTTAAAGATTACTTAGAGGAATTGCATACTTTGCACGAGCATTACATTGAGTACTCCGCAACTTTAGGTAAAAATCCTATTCAAAAACAAAGCGCCAACGTGAGCTTAGTAGACCGAATATTTAACGTGCTAAACAGTAAACTATCGAACAACGTGTAAGGAAAGATTATGGGTCACTATGAAGTTGATAGCAAGATTTTGGGTTCTGCTATTTCTAAATGCTTGGGTATTATTGCTTTGGGAGATAAAGCTGAGAGCAATAGTATTACTCTGATTTTTAGTAAGAAAGGATTGTCCGTTGAGGCCCATAATTCTGTAGCTCAATACAGGACTGATATACCAGTTGATATTATTAAGCCCGCTAAAATGCGAGTTAGTATTCTTCCTGAATTGCTTTTATCTTATTCTGGGTCTTATAAGAAACTGGTTTTAAATCCAAAGGAAGAGCATCTAACCGTTAAAGGTGGTAAAACTTTTTCAGCGGATATGTATTTCGTTGGTAATAATGACGAAATGAAAGTTGATAAGCCCGAGGATACTACGGATATTAGTGGTATTGCACTAGTTGCTTCTCGCGTTCTTAATATGGTTAGTGGTATTAAAAACCGTACTGATTCGCAGGTTTTGGGTGTTAAACTACTGTGGAACAAAAATATATTGGAATTGACTATAGGTGATACCCACCATGCTGTTATAGTAGATAGTACTACCAAGCATAAGGGTAATGGTGAAATGGTGATGACACTTCCTAACCTACAAAAAATTATGACAGTAGGTAAAAATTTCGCGTCTGAAGAAAATCGTATGTACGCTTGGTCAGATGTTGAATACCTTTCAATAATGGGTCAAAGCGAAAATGTGTTTCTCGCTAACGCTGCTAGAGAGGTACTAAAAGGTAAAAAAGTGTCTAAGGTTATAGTTGACACTGAAAAGTTTCAAACTATGGTAAACACTCTTGTTTCCGCCGTTGAAGAATCAAGTCCTATACAATTCAAGATTAGTAATAAGGCTATTACAGCTAACGTGCGTACTGGAGCTAGTAATGCCAGAGGCGCTGTGAAAGTAAACGAGGTTAAAGGTAAGTCTGACATTGAAGTTGCTGTGTCAATTCACCATTTGAAAGACTGTTTGTCCACAATGAAGGAAAAGGTTACTACCATAGTTTTGTACAAGAACATGCTAGCTCTTGAAAGTTCTGGAAAAGACACTAAGGTAGTAGCCGCTATGTCATGCGTGGGTGTTAAATGATAGATTTAAATAGGCTGTATTCCGAAAGATTTCTACTAAAAACTTATGACGAACAAATATTTTCACGTCCTGAGTTTAAAACAGGACTATTGAACCCTTATTTGTTCATAGTTGATAAAGAAGCTTCTACGACGGCTACCCATTACACTTTGTCTTCCATTGAAGATATAGGGTACGATATACATATTATAACGTCATATCAGAAAGTATTGTTTTACCTTATTGACGTTAAATATGCCTACCACGATATGTACATCAATGGAATTGTTATACGTAATAAGAAAAACACACCTTTACCAGAAATTGGCCAAGATGTAAGTATTAAGTATAATATGGATCACTTTCTTGTCATTTCTAATAAATCGGGTTCATGTACGGTATTTGGTAAAAACATGACTACCGACCCTAAAACATGAGGATTTTACCATGAAATTGGCTTATTTCTTAGATATAAAAAAGGCCCTAGTAACTACTAAAAAGTTGAGTGATAGTGGTGAACGCGTTGCAGGGTATAAAGGTCCAGACTCAGGCCATGATAAACCTATATACAGTTTGGCTTCTTTACAATATAGAGATGATCAAGCCCTGTTGAAAGTTGTACAAAAAGTTATTCGAGACGCTGATAGGTTAAAGATTATACTAGTTATTTCGCCAGAAACTTTGTCACGTAGGAATAACGTAGATAGAATATTGGCCAAATTGGACTTTGAATTGAAAAATGGATGGCTTGTAAGAAAACCTAAAAACTATTCGATTGTATCGATTACTGAATTTGATAAAACTTATCTTAGGCCAAGGCGTAATTATGATGAAGAATTAGAAGAAGTTTTAGATGAGAGAAAAGCTGAATACGTTGGTATTAATAACGCATACGGAGAACGTATAGCATTACATACGATTTAGCTGGTAGTAAAGTAATGTATAATGCAAATTAAGGACGTTCGTAGTGGTAGAACTATCAGTTACACGATCTAAGCTTAAAATTGGTAAGACCAAAGTTAAGACGCAAACAGTTATTGTAGGAAGTGGTAAGAAAAATATCATTATATTCGACGACTACTTTAACTTAGATGACGAGCAATCTTATGACACGTTTAACTCTATGTGCTACCAAGTATGCGCGTGTCTAAAGAAAGGCTTCACGTTTATATATGTGGGTACTAATGGCTTAGAAAGTAGTGGTTTAGAAAAGATTATTGACAAGTATGAACCCTCTGGAATACTATACGTAGACTCAGCTCCATTTACTAAAATGGGGCTTTCTTACATTAAGTACTTCAGTTATGTTAGAGAACATAATGGTGTACCAAGTTGTCTATCTACCCCGATGTATAAATGGTCTTCTAGTTCCGAGTACAAAAAGGGTGAAGGGCCCAAAAGTATAATAGGCTTTAATTTGAAGCACCTTACTTGGGTCGCTCAAGGTAATAACGGTTTCGAAGATTATTCCCATTTGTTCAAGGATTTTCCTATACGAATAGTAAAGACTTTGAATCAATTCAAGAAAATGTATTATAAGCTTAAAAAGGCTGATGTAGTTTGCTGCGACATTGAGGGTAAGGGTCTAAAGCTTATTACCAACACGGTATACACTGTACAATTTGGTATTTGGGAAAAAGGTAGGATTGTAACATACGTATTACCATGGAAACATAGGGACCACGTATGGAATAAGAAGCATCTGAGATTAATAAAACGAGGTTTGGTTAAACTGTTCTCCGATGAGAAAAAAGAGTTTGTTTTCCATTCTTCATCCTACGACGTAGGACAACTTTGCCACATTACTAACATGGACGTGTTTCCTGCTCCTATATATGATACTATCTCCGGTATATTTGCAGAAGATGAAAACTGGAAATTTTTAGATAAAATATATAGGTCAACTGAATGGTCTAAGGGTTACTTCTCCCCGTATTCTCTTGAAACTCTAGAACATAGACACAACTTATTTAGGCCAGGTGATATACTTGAAAAAGATGATCGTACTAATATGTCACGATTCTCTTTGGACGAAATAGCCACATACGGTGCTTATGACGTAGTATCTCCATTGATAATACGTAAGCAGCAAATTCAGCGGTCTACTAGTAAGTGGGTAGGATATAAAACTAAAAAAGATTATCTAAATCTGGTATTGTACCAACTTGGTGTAATGCAAAAAACCTTTTCTCTTTTGAATAGTAAGGGTATTCATATTGATAGAAGTAATTTGGCTGAATTGACCAAGAAGAATAACGTGTTTATACAAACAGTTGATAGAATTACTAAGGAACTGTTGAACACTAAACATGGCAAAAAAGCGAATAGGCTAATCTTGCGTAAAAATGGTATAGAACCTTCTGGTGGATTATTTTCTACGGAAGAAGCTATTGCATTCTCAATGACTAAGCCTGCGCATAGACAAATGCTATTCTTCAAAGTAATGAAGTTAGAAGCTACCTCTATAGGCAAATCAGGCGATCCTTCTACTAACAAGGCTTTCCAAAATAAGTATAAGGATATTGAAGAAGTAAAATTATTCTCGCATTTCAACAAAGTTCGTACTCTTAAATCTAACTTTGCAGATTCCATCAATAAGATAACAAAAAATGATGAAGATTATGCCGTAGATGGAAGACTTCGTAGTATATTTAGTTTTATTCGAGTTTTGACTGGTAGGTTGTCAACACAACCAAATACACAGAATATACCATCAAGATCAGACGCTGACTTCGAGATACATAAGGATCTGGTTAAGGCTATCAAGAAACTATTCTCCGTTGCTCCTGGTAGAGTGATGCTTGGATCAGACTTTTCCGCCCATGAAGTTAGAATGTCAGGAGATATTGCTAAGGACAAAGCTATTAGACAAGCTTTCTTGGCTGCTAATGAAGCTATTAGAAAGTACAGGTTAGCTCCCGATAAATTTGTTGAAGCTGCCGCTAAAATTCTTGCTAGAGAAGGCGACATCCACATAATCAACGTGAGGTTCTTCTTTAAACAAGACATTGATAAGAGCCATCCTTTACGATACAAGATTAAAGCAATCGTGTTTGGTGTTTTGTATGGTAAGATGGCTAAGGGTCTAGCTAAAGAACTAAAAATTGAAGAATCTGAAGCACAATCTCTTATTGACATTATGTTCGAAAGATGGCATAGCCTAGATAGTTGGATACATACTACGCACGATGAAGGTAAAAATAACTTCATGATCCACTATCCTAATAATCGTATCCGCCATTTGTGGGCGTATATGCATGAAGATATTTGGGCACACAGAGCTATGGACAGGCGCGGGGTTAACTCCGTCATACAAGGTTTTAGTTCGGATATTGGTGTGGTAGCAGTCGATACCTACAAAATGTGGGTACACAAAAATATTACTAAAAACGGTTTCAACTTCGATGCTTTCCATACTAATATTGTACATGATGCTCAGTATTCTGATGTTTTGTATGAGCATCTTCCTTTTGCTATTTACTTAACTGAACATTCTATGTCAACACTTCCTATGGACTACTACAAAGACAAATTTGACTACGAGATTAGTATTCCTTTGAGTTACGGCCTTGAATTTGGTAAAGACTGGGGAAGCTTAGAAGAATGGAACTTCCGAGTAAACGGTTACGATAGTACCAAAGAAAAAGACGGCAAAACTAGTAAGACATACGTACCCGGATTGCTAGACATGATACGTGATGAAGGTAAGAGAGTTGATAAACCTTACGATGAAGTTATTAAAGATACTAAGTTTATTATGGGTGTAAGACAAAAAGAATTGGAGAAAAACCCATACAAAATGTTGGTTAACTCTAAAACAATAGATAAGGTTTTCGACAAAATGTATATGTTTAGAAAACAACTGAATTAGGAGAGCACTATGATGGATTATTCAGATAAGTATGCAGATAAATTTAGGGCTTCTACACCTGATACCCGGAATATGGATACTCTTTGTAGGCAAGCAAAAAGGATAAGAGCGTTATCAAGTGATTCAAGCAATAAAGATAAATACGAATTTATAGCTGATAATATGGAAAGAATAGCAGAAGAATATAGTGAATCCTACACTAAAATGTGTGAAGCTAGAGCGTTAATTTTCGATTTAAAAAAGGCGTTGGAAAAAATTACTAACTTTAAATAGCTAATTACTTAGTATATCTACATTTCAGGTGATTTATGCTACAAATATACTCAGAATTTCAAAAACCTGTTCAAAGTATACTATTTAAAGCTAACGTAAGAGCTTCTCAAATAAAGTTTGTGCCAAACTGTCATCCTAGAACGTACTTTGATGAGTCAAATACCCCAGGTAGCTATGTTGTGGAATTACCATTCCATATTGACTGTAACTACGCTTTATACGTATTAGCCCATGAATGCGCCCATGTATTTTATAAACATTTAACTGACAACATAGGTAAACCTATTTATATTAAAGAGTATGAAGCTGAAATGTGGGCAATTAAAATATTGTCTGATTTTGGTATCAAGTTATCTGATACTACAGTAAATGAGATAAAAGACAACATTCGATACAGTATTAAAGGACAATCAAACGTCCCTTTGCATATTTCTGAATGGATTTCTAGTTAGAATTGGAATAATAATGAAGCTTAGAGGACAATTAGAGCAACTCATAGATACTTTTATGTTGGATGTTGCTAGTCAAAAGGAACCTAGCACTAGGTTGCCTGAATTTCGTGTATCTTCTTTTCCTTATTGTCCTTTGAGAAGTCTTCTATTTAGTGGCGGCAGAGATAATTCGTATTCAATGGAATTTTATACTTCTATTGGTACAGCCGTACACGAGTCACTACAAAAATGGGCGCTTAAATCTTCCTTCAAGGATAAAATATTTTGCTGTTGGAAGGAAGTAAAGACCAAAAAAGTACACGGACCATGCTTTTTCCGTGATTTACCTAAAGAAATACGTAAAAAAGAACTTATATACGAAGAAATTACCATTAAGTACAAAGGTTTAAGCGGTCATGTTGACCTAGTGCTTGAACTTTTACCAGATGTATTTGTAATCATAGATTTTAAGACCACAGATTTGCAAGGTAAGCGTTTACGCCATAGAAGTAAATGGCAAGATCAATACCCCGCCGAACATTCGTCAATTATTCAGATTAGCACTTACAGTACGCTATTACGTAAACTATTTGGTTTAAACGTGAAAGCTTGGTGCTTAGTATACGTGGATAGAGCCTCCGCTATACAAAATTCACGTAGTTACTATAAGCTTATGCGTCCTTGGACTAAAAAGAAGTCTAAGAGTATGATGAAGCACATTGAACGTGCTTGTGATAACAATGCTAAGTTAACTTCGCTGAACAAGATAATAGAATCATCTGATGAGTACTCTCCCAAAGCCACTAAACTGCTAAAATACCTAGTTAAAAACAGACCATGTGTTGATGAAGAAACTTACAATGATTGGATGTACTACAAATTCAAAAAGAGTTTCAAAACTGGAGCTTCTGCTAGTACTGATAGCTCAGGGCATTGCATACTGCGTAAACACTGCCAGTCATGTAGTAAAGATGCCTATAAAGCCGTTTTATCCCGTCTGTAGTAAACGTTTGTTTGAAATAGATATATTAAGCTATTGTGCTATTATAGTAAATTAAGTATAGTATAAGTACGATTAAGCAGGGAGATTGAACATGTCTAGTGTCAACCATCAACGAGATGGCAAGGCCAAACAACGTCTGTTCTTAGGCCAAAAATCGTCTTCGTCATATACTACATTCCATAAATCAATTAAGTGCAAAGAAGCTGGCAAAATTATTTCAGCCAGTTCTACTATTGCTAGTGGATGTTCACGCAAAGTACAAAGAGATAAGCGAGGCGCTAAGAAATTCTTGCATACTAGATTTCGTCGTGTTGAAGATGCTGCTTTGAATAAAGCTATTAAGGAAGGTGTTTACGATGGATACTGTCAGCGATAAACAATTCAAATCTTTTGAAGAGGTTGGCAGGAGTTACATATTCAATTTAATTGAATCTCTTGAAGAATCAACACCTGGCCTTGACCCAACTTTTTACCTTACTGGATCTTATGAACAAGATATTAATCAAGCCACGCAACTACGTGAAGCTTATGGAATGCCCAGACCACAGGAGGTAAAAGATTTACTTGATCGCAACGAAGTTATAATTAAAAAACAAAATGACTACTTCGATAGTATTAGACATAAACCAAAACCCTCGTCCTTTAAGGAAAAGGCAACTAATTGGTTTCTTAATATTTTAAAATCTGGAAAGTAAACGCAAACAGGAGAACAACAATGGAAAAGCAACTTACACCAAAAGCCCCTAGGAAGATCGAACAGCCACGCGATAAAAAGGGTCGGTTTATGAAAAAACCGAAAGAAAATCTTAGTAAGGACACAGCAGAATTTATGGGGGTAGCTGGACCAGATGAAGAAGTTCTTACTAAGGAAAAGGTCGAAACAAAAGATAATATCAAAAAAGAAGTTTACGCAGGTAAAATGGATGTTTTCGGCGGTCAGAAGGAAGCATTTACCCGAGTAATTGGAGACGAACATAATGCGGGCGGTGGTGGTGTAAAGCCTTCTATTGAATCAGAAGGTTCACCGCATAAGGAAAGAACCAAAGTAGAGAGTATTCATGTAAAATCAAGAGGTGACTGGGTAGAAGTACACCCTAAAGAACATGATCGCTTGATTGAGCGAGATAAAGACTTATTAGATTATCCTGATCCAAAAGTAAAGGAACCCCAAAAGGGTTTCTTTGGATGGCTAGGTAGATGGTTTGACAGAAAGTAACTACAAAGAATATAGGGTTGGTATAGTTCGTACCAACCCTTAACCCCATTATGTAGGATAATAGCATGTTCAAAAAGAATAACCGAAATTTTCCAGTTACTATGGAAAAACCAACATTCGTATTTCTTTCAGGTACTTCAGCTGTAGGTAAGTCCACTTTGATGAACCTAATCTCTGATAGGTATGACAATATCACTACAGTACCTATGGCGGCTAGAACTCAAAGAGAGCGTTTAGGTAATCCTTCTTGGGAAACTTTGTGTAATGACGTCGCTCTAGCTGATAAACACCAAGAATTTATATTTAATGCTTATGGTAATATCATACTAGGTGTAGCACACCATGTAGATAACTTGATGGAAATTAGAGGCCCGCACTCAAATATATTCATTTTTGAACGTAGTCCTGTGGACGTTGGTGGATACGCGGAAGCTTTCGGTTGTAGTTACGCACTACCTATGAAACTAATGAATCGTTTGAAATTCATTGAAAGTATGCTAGACGAGCCACATTTGGGTATTAAATGCGTACATAACCATATGGCGGTAGATAAAAAAATTCCCTACGTACAAACAGAAGCAAGACCTACAGAAGAAATTCGTAACAAATGTGCTTCTTTTGTGGAAGTAGTACTTACAGTGCGTAATGATTTTACACACTTTAACAACTACAGTTCTGATAGTGAAACGGCTTTAACAAACTTAATCACTAACTTAAAGAGGTTTTAAAATGGCAAGAGGTTTTCGTGGAGGTACCAAACATAAAAAAGCTACAACTTGGGGAGTATATACAAAAGACGGAAGTGGATGTTCCACCTGTAGAGTTGGCACAATTAAAGGTAGAACCGCCGATACTGCTTTGTTAAATGCTAAATTGAAATTTAGGCACTTAAACAAAGAAGTAAGCGTTAGACAATTGGATAAGTAAATGAAAACACATCAATTTATGAATAAAGGGGTTAACCCCAATGACTGGTTCTAATATACCTTCAATGCTAGACTTTAACACCACTATAAGTGTAGAAGGTGGAAATGATTCTCCCTACATGTGGGTTGGAAAAGTACATGGAGACAAAGATAGAGTAGGTATAGTGCTGGCATCTTGTCCTACTATATTGATTTCTCTCGATCAAAGAGTTATTGGAGGACTGATATCTGCCCTTACTCAGGTACAAGAAAATCACATTTAAACAAAGAAGTAAGTGTTAAACCTCTGGAGCAGTAACCATGAAACCTCACCAATTTGTAAATAAGTGGTTACGTAATCGCGCTTCTGACAGATTTATGTCTGAAATAGGTGCCACTACGGAAGGGTATCGTCATTTTTTACGCAAAACATTATTTGAAGTAACTGGTACTTACTTCGATCCTTATATGGAAGAACATAAAGCTGTTGTATCTTACATAGCCAAAACAGATGAATTCGATCGTGCTAAATCAGCTATAAAAGAGTCCTGGGTTATGCTAACTAATGATAACATGTTCTACTTAATAGAACCTTCAGCCGTATGTAAACCAGAGGATCATGGTAATTTAAACCCCCACGTGGTAAAGATAAAAAACCTAGCGGATGAGACACTGTGGATAAGACCTGCTAACAATGATATAGTATCAGTAAATACGGTTTAAGGTGTAATCTCATGGAAAAAATAATTGACTCGCTACTAAAGGACTTGGATAGTATATATAGTAAACCGGAAAATGTACCTTTTGATTCTATAGCAAAGAAATGTTCTGAAACTATAAAGCGTCTAAATAGGCGAGTTGATGATCTGCTAAAGGATAAAGAGAATTTAGAAAAAGACCTTGACGATGTATCCAATGTGAATAGAAGTAGTGATATAGAAAAAATTGTAGCTGCTGCTGTCCAATATCAAGGCGTTACATTTAGCTTGCCCCAACCCGCAAGACACTCACATGTTATGTGGGCTTTGGAAAAAGCTTTACGGTTGGCTACTGATGGCAAGGAAGAAGGTAAAAGCTTGATGTCCCATTTTTGTTGCCAAGGGTTTTTGACTAGTACCGGTCGTTTTGTAAACAGAATTGAAGCTAAGAACATAGCTTTCTTAGCAGGTCAAAAACCGCGTAGACCTGAAGATTCCCACCCTACAGATGCATTTAGCGAAGATTTTTGGTGATACTATGTTTATACCATTTGATGATCAACTAGAACATGCTCATAGATTAAAGGAAGGGCTTAGCAAACTACCTGAAGAGTTTTTAGCTCAAATATGTCCTATATGTGATGGTAGAACTGAGTATAGACAAACATACGCAGCCGGTTGTGGTGGAGGATACTTTAAAAGTATGGGTCCATGTGAACATTGTGGTAAGACAGGCTTAATTATGAAGAGTAGGTTTGTTGCTGCCCCTGAATCCGTAGTACACCAAGTGCTAAACGCCGCTAATCCAAACTATAACTAGAGACTACTAAAATGTATAAATACCATGCTTCCCATGTGATTATTGAAATGTGTCGTCTTTGTGCTAACGCTATTAGAAAAGATAATAAAGAAGAAGCTCAAAGAATAGCTAAGTTAACTTCTGATATAGAAGAACTATTCCCGGAAGCGGCGAAAGAAATTAACGATATATACGGTAAGGGGGTATAAAAATGAACGTTATCTACCAAGTAGATGGTTTAGCTATTGGGTCTAAAGTAAGGAAAATAAAAGGATACGATTGGCCAGGTATTATACGATCCTTCACGACTGTTTCAACGGGTGTAGTAACCGCCGCAGTTGAAAGTAGACTATCCCCTGGTACTACCCATGTGTTTCCTCCAGCAGCTTTGATGCTAGAAAATAGATCAGATGAAGAAATATTAGGTGAAGTACGTAATAGATTTTTGACCGAGTAAAGGATTTACTAATATGGATATAGATAAAAAAGTCAAGCCATTACCTCGTAAACAAATTGAAGAACTCAAAGTAGTTATTGAGAAAAGATGGAAAGATAAGCCACATTACGATGGAGAAGGTTCTTTAGGTTCTCCAGGGTGTGTTCTTAGGGCTCATGAAGTTTTAGGACTCATATACACTATTGAAAACCTAGAAGAAGCGCTAACTCAAGCAAACTCTTTAAGTCCACATTCTATTTTTCAAAGTAGAGTTGATAACTGGCTCCACGAATGCTTTGGAGAAGCTACGTCTAACAATGTAGAAGAACGTTGTGATAGGTTTATAGAAGAAGCCTTGGAGCTGGTGCAAGCTAACGGTTCTAGTAAAGAAAGAGTGTTAGCTTTGGTAGACTACGTGTTTGGTAGAGAAGAAGGTGATGTAAATCAAGAAATTGGTGGTGTTATTATAACATTGAATGCTCTCGCGTCTGCTACAAATAAAAGTGTAGCTAACGCCGCAGAATGTGAATTGGCTAGGGTTTGGGATAAAATGGATGTTATTAGGCAAAAGCAAGCTAATAAACCAAAAGGTTCCGCCTTACCACAATAGTCAACTAAAGGATCAAATAAATGGAAAATATTACGAGATACTCACCGTATATTGAAGAATTAGTAAAACCACATAGTTATAGTGTATTTGTTGACGATAATCACGTACCTGTTTTCCAATGTAATATTTCCCTTGATGATTATATCAAGTTAGTAGTACCTGTGGCTGAATCTTCTTTACATATGAGTAATTTAATTCTTAACAAGGATAAAACCCACGAAATCAAAATAACTTATTATAGCAGTAAGGGTGAAGAAGTTATTAGTCTAAAATTATTTGTTACCGACACAAAAATGGAATTGGAACACGGAATAGACGATGACGAACTTGGTGATACTATACTAGCAGTATATAGTTCAAAAATTGTTACTAAATATTTTGAACTAAAAAATTCAGATGGTAAACCTCAATAGTATAAGGAAAATGATATGAATTATTACGCTGGTATAGGTGCTAGAGAAACTCCGGAAGAAGTATTAAAACAAATGGAAAGTATTTCTAGCAGAATGCGTGAATTAGGTTACACGCTTAGGTCCGGTGGAGCTAGAGGCGCGGATACAGCTTTTGAAAGTAACAGTGGGTCACAAAAAGAAATCTATTTGCCTTATAGAGGATTTGCTAATAGAGTAGCATCTACCAGTGTAATGTATCCCCTGAATTATCTAATTATGGCGAGGCCGAATTAATAGCAGCGTCTTTCCACCCTAAATGGAAAAGTTTAAATGAATACCAAAAAAGGTTTATCATTAGGAATACATATCAAGTACTGGGTAGAGATTTAAAAACGCCGTCCAATTTGATTATATGTTGGACTAAAAATGGTAAAGCGGTTGGGGGTACTGGACAAGCTTTGAGAATGGCTAAGGAATATGGTATTAAAGTAATCAATTTGAAGATTAATAGTTTTGACATTTGGTACGAAAATCGTAGTAGTTAAATATCCGCGAGAGGAAATAAAATGTTGGACTTGAAAAATATAGTCCCTGTAGCTGTAAGGTGCGTTAATTGTGGGAATACTTGGAGTAATGAACAGTTCGATCAGAGAGAAGAAGGTTCTCAACCGTGCTGCGATCATCCTATACCAGAGAATATTTATACTCAATCCCAATTAAATGAAGTGTTAAAGCGAGTATTGGTTTTAATCAAAAAGTCAAATAGTAATCTAGATACTTTACTTGAAGAGGTTATACAAACTTTGGAACCTTTTGCCAAGCAATCAAATGAATTTAAACTAGCGTGGTCCCCAGATACGCATATGTCAATGCTACCACGAAATGACGTTACCTTAAAGGTGGGAGAAGTATTAAAAGCTCATAGTTTACACACTAAACTATCCGAGTTCAATATTTTACTACAAAATAAAAATGGAAGTAAATAATGATTAGTGATTCAACGGAAAAAGTTATAGGCCATATAAAAAATGCAATAGCCGAGAATATTAGTGATCCTCCAAATGAGTCTTATACTATGACAATTGGACCGTATAAACTGTCTGGTAGTGGAGGTACTATAGTAGGAATAAGGTACGATACTGATGGCACAATACATGCTATTCTTGAAAATGGAACCACCTTTGAATTGGAAGTAGACGATAACGACAATGTAAATGTATCTGTTATTTCATCTGAAATACTACCACTGATTCCATTGCAAACTGCTTTAGTACCTGCTGAAGACGAAGACTTTTTACCTACCAAAAATAAAACTATTGAGACGATGGTAGCCAATTTCCTTAAGTGGGAATTACCTGAAGATTTTTCTCCCGATGGAGGTATAACTTTTTCTAAGTCTGATAGTATGCCAGTAGGTACTAATCTGTTGACATATGAGCAAGCCAAGAATATGATTGAATTTATAACTAAGGGTGTACTGAAATGATAATTTTGGGTAACCGCATTCATAAAGATGTTATCGACAGATACGATGATATGCTTAAAACTAAAACGAATGAAATTAAACCAACACCAGGATATGAATTAAGTCCTAGCCATCTTAGGTGGATGTTGGTAAATATTAAATATGAGGCAGATTTGTTTAAAGCCCAGCGTTGGCTTGGGTTCGTACAAGCTGGCGTAGTAATTTTAGGTTTAACAACGGTTGAAAAAGAAAGAGATTTCACCAGACCTTACTTTTCCGATAATAGTAAGTAGTTTAGGTCGGTGTAGTAAAACGTTTGTTCTGGTAGCTACTACCAATTAGTTGTTTACTAGTTTGTAACTCCAATATATAATAGTATAAAAGGAGAAAGGTTTACCCGATGATGATAACCGACCGTCGTATAAAAATTGGAATTATGGCTTTGGACCCTAAAGCTTGGCATCCTGAATATGCTACTAAGGGTTCTGTTGGAGCTGATTTGAGAGCCTGTATAGACAGTCAAATCGAAATTGGTCCCGGACAAACAAAAGTAATATCGACTGGTATTGCTATTGACCTGCCCTATAATTACGCGGCGGAAGTGCGTAGCCGTTCGGGTATGGCCGCTAAAAATAGTGTGGTAGTAGCTAATAGCCCTGGTACTATCGACTCTGACTACAAGGGCGAAATAAAAGTAATTTTGATTAACCATGGGGATAAGGATACCATAATATTCCCGCGTCAGCGTATAGCGCAGCTAGTTATTGTACCGGCTTACCGAGCGGACTTTGAAAGTATATACGAAATGACAGAATCTACCAGAGGTAAAGGTGGATTAGGTTCAACCGGTAATGAATGAAAAACGTTTAGTAAACCAAACGAAGGAAGATAAGATGAAACTGAATGAAGTTGTGGAAGTTCGTGGTGTTACAAAGAAGGGCAAGGACCGAGTAAAGCGTCACGGCAGCAAATGGAAGGTTATCCGTACTAGCGGTAACGGATTTCTTTTGAGTTCGGTGGAAACACAGTACAATAAGTGGGTTTACACAAACGTTAAAAACGATTTCGAGGTAGTCCGAAATCTCGAAAACGTGGGCTAATTATCGTCTTGAGCTAACGGTAAAGTGCCTACGTTAGGATCGTAGTTCTCCCCGCTCTACGATCCGAAACTCAAGTGGTAGTAAACTGTCCTGCTACCTTTTGGTGATAGAAATTGTCGTGGACAGTTTGGCAATAACGCCCTCCCGTACCGGCATCTAACAAACGGGATGATAGACTGACAGGAAGGAAAAGACTTCAATGTGGAGAGGGAAAGTAAAATTTCCCTCTCTGCGACCTTTGTAATTAGGCGAGTGTTGCTGAAGTCATTAGTGTAGACAAGGTGCGGCCCATTAGCGGGACAGCGATCTGGTTAGGCCAGCCGGAGCTAGATAAACACCGTCGCAACATTCACCTAATTACAAAGTATAATTCGTGGCCACGTGTCGGAATTGGTAGACGATGGGGACTTAAAATCCCTTGCCTAGTGCGTGCGGGTTCGACTCCCGCCGTGGCCACCAATTATACTTTGGTAAGCAAATGTGAAAGAGGAATCACATATGGGTGCTAGACTTTTAGAAAACGAAGATATTGATAAGTTTATTCCTGAACTCAAAAAGTTAGACGACGTAGGATACGTCGAGGAAGGTCCAGTGGATGAGCTTAGAAAAGAGATAGAGCTTCGAGTTGGTTACCCCATTGCTCGTTCTTTGTTCTTTAGATTGATTAAATATGAGATGGCAGAACGGTACATAGAAAAGGTGTTAAATTCCAAGGAAGATTCAAATGGCTAAAACAACTGGCACTGTCTCAATTGGGGACGAAGTAGATTGCGGCGGCGCTGTAGGTAAAGTAAAAGCAATTGAAGGAGCTTACGTAATAGTTAAAGGTGTTTATGACTACGGCGGTTTAGTAGAACCTTACACTTTTGAATACAAAAAGGAAGAACTAGAAGCTTGTTCTATTAATGAGTGTAACCAACGGGATGCTTCTAATTTGGAACATGGTTACGTGGTAGCTTAAACTTGAAATTAGGGTGTGTCGTCTTTAATGACATTAAATCGCTGTTGAATAATCGACTGGCTAAGTAGATTTGCGTTCTACCCCTTGTACCTTGAAAGGTAAATTATGAGAGATGCTGATTTTGACAGTTTTTTAATTGATCCTTATAAAAAAGCTACTTATGAAGATAATAAAAAACAACGCTATTCCATCGTGGAACCGGAATATGAAGAAGGTGATCCAACTTGGTCCGTATTATGTCATTATCAGGAAGAAGAAATTGAAGATGGTGAAGTTGTATTGTCCGGAGGCACTAAAACTTTAGGGTTGTTTCATTCAAAGCAAAGGGCGGTTGACTTTATAGTAAAAGATAGGAAAGCCAGGAAGATACATTTATGACTACTACTAGTGAAGTAAGAAACGTTTGCGTTAGGATATACCCCAACGGTGAAGTAAAGTATTCTGTCAGAGACGAGGAAGGTACTAAGAGTTGGCTAGAGTATAACTCTGTATACCGTTTTGGAAACACGCTTTTCATCAATAGAGTGTACCAAGAAAAAACGGGATATGTTAGACCCGGTCAAAAGAACTTTGAATTGTTCCAAGAATTTGTTAATTCCTTCGAACCGGAAGATAGTGTAGAAAGGTTCATTCGTGGTGATAATGAAGAGGGTTTTCCTTACTACCATGATGATATTCATGGGCCTTTAATTGAAGTAATCTATGAATAACGTATCTGATGAGTTTGTGAAACTCAAACGTAACCAGAGTACTAAGTAGGTGAGGCTACTATAAATAATCCTCACAAGTTAGGGCGTCTGCTATATGTGATTGGTGTAATCGGTGTTAGCTACCGAGTATAGTAGGTGAAAGCCCTTCCAATTGTTGTTGCTATTCGGTTTGGGGTCGCGACCTAAGCGTATTGCGGAGTATGAGTTCCGTCAATAACAATTGGAGAAGATTGGGTGCTTAGCTCAGCTGGTTAGAGCAACCGCCTTATTTTGGGAGTATAGCTTAGTGGTAAAGCAATCGACTTTTAATCGATTGACCCGAGTTCGATCCTCGGTGCTCCTACCAATTAATTCGAACTAGAATACTAATTCTTTTATATCGCGGGTTCGATATAAGGATTTATAATATGAAAAAATTTTTAAGGTGTAATGGTTATATTTTGTTGTATAAACCAAAACATCCTAGAGCTTTTTCAAAAGGTAAAGCAGGTAAGAACGGATTAGCAGGATATGTATATGAACATATTTACGTAGCCGAACGAAGTATGCATAGAAGACTTAGACCGGAAGAAGATGTCCATCATATGGACTTAGATAGATCAAATAATTCTTGGGATAATTTGTTAGTATTGGAAAATACTCAACATGGTAAATTACACGGATTCCTTAAATCTATTGGGTTAAAAGAAAATAATGTTGGACATAGTCAGCGTAAATATTCAAAAATACCTCGATGCTGCATATGCAAATTTCCTTTACGTAAAGGACAGGATATTACGTGTTCGATTAAATGTGATAGAATCAAAAGAAAAAATAATGCAAAAGTTAAAGTTTCCTGTAAAAAATTACATAAACAGTTATCCAAACATTCTTGGGTTAAAGTGGCTGCTTACTACGGTTTGTCAGATAACGGACTTAGAAAACACGCAAAGTCTATTGGATTAACTGTATCCGATTATAAAGGTGGTAAATTTGTAGGATACAAACAACCTGAGTTCAATTAGTAGGTCGTGGGTTCGAGTCCCACAGCACCCACCAATATTTTGGAGAACATCAATGCGTTTAACTATTTACTGTATTTTTATTACTCTTTTCGTATCATCCTGTGGTATTATTCCTAAGAACTGTTCTCAAGACGAGTACTTAACCAACAGTTTATGCAATTAGCGAGATTTTCTATGAGTGCTTATACCAAGCATAATTCAAAATTTTATTATTCTCTTGTAGATGATAAGTACTCAGTAATTGACCCCGTTACTTGGCATGTAGGTTCCATTTATGGTCCTACTATTGAAGTGCCTGAAGACTTCAATTTCGATGTATCGATACCTAAAATACTGGTTTGGTTATTCGATCCGCACGATAAACGTTATATTAAAGCTGCTTGTTTGCACGATTACATGCTAAGTGAACTTAAGTGGAATAGGTTAACAGCCGCTGCTGAATTTCATGAAGCTTTATTGGCAGATAAAGTACCTATTTGGAGGCGGTTAGTTATGTTTTTGGCTACTGCTTTGTATAGGTACAAATAATATTATCATAGGATACGATAATGTCAAATAAGCTTATTAAAACTGTTACTGAGGTGAGCGCTCTACCTATTGAAAATGCTCCGAAAGACGGTACACTAATTAAGCTACTAGTTGATTATTCAGGTAAAGAATCCCGTTATCCGTTAGATGATTTGAAAGTGGCGTGGACTATTGGTTTTAACAATCTTGACAATACAGAAATAGACGAGTGGGAAATGGTAGGATGGAATTGGTCACAAGACCATTTTACTAACGGTAAAGGTAAGGTAATAGGTTGGCTTCCGTTCTTTTAACGTAACATATAGTATGTTGGGCTTGTAGCTCAATTGGTTAGATATAGTTACGGGGGAGTAGCTCAATGGTTAGAGCCAGTTGCTCATAACAACTTGGTTGCAGGTTCGAGTCCTGTCTCCCCTACCAACTGTTAGGTGTATAATGAAAGTATCTTGTACTACAAAAGAAACTAGGAAGCGAGATAAATTTTTGTTACCTTATTTAAGGAAACTATTTATTATAGACCAAGGTAAAGGTTTGGTACGTAGTAAATATTCGGGTAAACTAGTAGGTAAACCTCGTAATAAAAACTCTTATGGAGGTATAGGATTAAAAATAAATGGTAAATGCTATTTTATTAATACCCATAGGGTTATTTGGTTAGTATCAAAAGGTCTTGTACCCGTAGGTTACGTTATAAACCATAAAAACGGAGTCAAAAGTATATCTAAAATATCTAATTTAGAATGCATTTCAGCCGGAAATAATCAAAAACACGCTTACAGAAATAAATTGAGAAATATTTCTAATAATCCAGGTTCTAATAACGGCAATGCTCTTTTTACCAATAAACAGGTTAGTAAAATTCGTAAATTGTTTATTGGTAAAAAGAAAAGTAGAAATAACTTTTACAAAGTAGCTAAATTTTATGGTGTTTCTACCAATACAATACGTTCTATGGTAAACAATCAAACGTATAAAACATAAGATTGGTTGGGGGTTCGAGTCCCTCCAGGCCCACCATACTATATGCTATTCAAATTCCGCAATGGTGCGGATAGGCGGTTGCGGCCGTCGCTTTCGACTATAGGAGATAAGTATGTCGGAATCTGAAGAAGTAAGCATGTCTGTTGAGTACCGCATTAAGGAAGTCAAACGTTATATTGTTACTAGATGCTATAATATAACGGGTCCAGGTCAATCATCAGGAGGCGTCGAAGAACGCGGTGAATTTCAAAATGCGGATATAGCCTGGGAAGTAGGTTACGCTTTGTGTAAAGCCGAGCATGAACGACTCGGATATCCGGTAGATGATGAGCGAATCCAGTACCCTCGTCATCCTAGCAGTAGTATCGCTTCACCCAATGTTAGTTAAGTAACTTAGAACCTGGCGGGCTAATAATAAAATTAGCCCGCCAACTTATTTGAACGAAAATGGAGATAAGCATGACTCAGAAGATTTTTATTGCTAAAAGCGACGTTAGTATTGATATTAAGGAAGGCCAGTTGTTCTATTATGAAAAAGGCGGTACGGTTGAACTAATTCCCTCTAACTTTGAACTAGTTCCAGAAGAACTACAACCAATAAACGCTGATTCTTTAGAGGAAAATGATTTTTTCCTTGACATAGAAAATGATTTGCGTATTGTGGGAGGGGTTACCTCTAAGTACGTAGTAACCTTGCCGGTTGAAATTGAGTATACAACTGAAACTATTAGTGAAAAACCTCAACTTAAAGGCGGTCCTGATGTAAGTTTAATAGACGATGATTACGACGATGACGACATTGAAGAAGATGATAAACCAATATTTGACACTAGTATGGTGCAGGTAATACGTAAAATTAGGGAGGACATCAAGTCTAAAGTAGTTAAAATGACTTATGAACAAGCTTTAAACTACGTTAAAGAAATAAGTGGTGAGACTTTTAATAAAAAATATGATGACGATGACGAAGGTAACGATGATTTCCGTAATCGTTACCTTCGTCGTGGCCATAGTAATATCCTTCCTTACCTTAACAAACACGGGCAAAGATGCGTAGTAACTTACCATTTAAAAATTGATGATAAACCGGAAGTAATTAATAAAGAAAATTCCGTAATGTTTAAAAATGATGAGTTTTATAATAAGTTCAAACGCACGTCGCCAATAAAAAATAAAAGGAAAATAGGTAGGAGTAAACGTGGTGTAGTAATACACAAATAGTACGCTGATCCGGGATGGGGATATTCCGTTGATCGCTACTATATCACAAAATGTTGACCGTGTTTTGTGATTAGCTTGACTAAATACCAGTTAGTAAACAAGCACGTCCATATTTGAACCTCGCGAATTATGGACAACGGTTTAATTTGAATGGAGATACATATGACTAAAGTAGTTATTCCCTTGACAGGTGGAATGGACTCTTCCTACATGGTGTACAAAGCCCTTAATATGGGCTTAGACGTTTACCCTCTTATCTTTGACGATAGTTATGGTGGTTACTCCATGAGAGATAAGACTATCAAACCAGCTATTAGGGTACTACAACAAGCAGGACTTGCCCACAAAGTTCACATCATACCCTTCTTTCCCACCAATGTACATAAACTATCTGATGAGCACTACGGTTACACTCCGGGTAGGAATATGCTAATAGCTATGTCTAGTGTTGCTTATGCGGAGTTTGTTGGTGCTGATGAAGTATGGCTGGGTTTCAACGCTTCACAAGAAGGTTTTTACCCTGATCAAAATCAAAAAATGTTTGATGACATTTCTAATCTGTATGAAAGCGTTTACAATTTCAAGGTCACCATTGTTCTTCCTCTTTTAGAAATGACTAGAAAGGAAGTAGTAATTTGGGGTACTCAGCTAGGAGTACCTTTTGAAGAGACTGTTAGCTGTGTTAATACACCAATATCTGTAAATTGTGGTAAGTGTAACAGGTGTAAAGAACGAAAAGAAGCTTTTAAGTCAGCTGGTATACCGGATAAAACCATCTACTATGGGGATTAGCATGAATGACTATAGAATGATAATTATCCATACAATAAACATTGTAGCAATTTCCGTTATAATTGTATTAATGTCTGCATTTGGCCATACTATCCCATATATCTACAATGTTCTATTGTATGATGGTTTAAGTAAAACGTCGGCTATTGGCATTTTAACATCTTTTACGCTAATTGTATTAGTAGTGTTAGTAGCAGCAATATTCAAAATACAATCACTAACTAAAATGTTGAAGGAATAGTTACAATGTTAAAAATAGTAGCCAAATTAATACTTTTTTTATCTTCATTATTTTGCTTTTACTAGTTCTATCTTTAACCGGAATGTATAACAGGGTAGAAGCGCACGAGGCTCCTACCGGATGGACTTATCCCACGTCTTGTTGCAGCAATAAAGATTGTAGGGAAGTTCCCCACACAGAAATAATCGAAACCCCAAATGGATATCTTATTTCTACTACGAATGAACTAATACCTTATGACGATAAACGTATACGGGAAAGCCCGGACGGTTTACACCATAGATGCGCGAGAAGTAACAATTTTACTCCTGACGGTGAAACTCTTTGTATATTTGTACCACCGAGCTTATTTTAGTTCATTCAATGGTTGAAAAGGCGGGTAACTCTTTTTGGAGCTGTCCCGCCTTTTCAACGTCTATACTAGTATATTTTTTTAAGACGCACGTAAGCCTTTGTTGCGTTATGTAGTTTCTTTTTCTTAATCTTTTTCTTAGGTACCCATTCGTACTTAGAACTTTCTTCATTAATCTTAACTTTGGGAAATTCGTCAACCACTACTTTGTAATAGGCCATCGCTCTATTACGTAAAGTAATCGAGGTCATAAACTTCATTTGCTTAGGTTTAATACCTTTTAAACCAGCTTCTTCTTTGGACTCACGAAGAACTGCTTCGATAGGAGATTCACCGGGATCAATATTTCCTCCTGGAAAGTTCCAAAGTCCAGGATTATTGGCTTTTGGTCCTCTCTTTAGCATTAGTATTTTGTCTTGACATTCTAATATCAGCCAAGACGACTTCTTGAAATTTTTAGCCATAATTATATTCCTGGGTTAAAGGTAGATAGATACCGTTGTATACTATATAATTAGGTTGAACACATGTAAAGGTGACATTACCGTAAAATAGTGTATAATATGTTTCGAAGGATTAGCGTCAAATAACTTTTGAAACAACCAAATTAGGTAAATAGGATACAAGATATGAATAACACAGACGAAATTTACCATGATCTATTGAAAAAAGTTTTGAAGATGCCTGCTAGAGATGACAGAACAGGTACTGGTACACATAGTTTGTTTGGTGCTCAGCTACGATTCAGGAACACATACGAATACTTTCCTTTGGTTTCTACCAAGAAAGTGTTCTTTAAGGGTGTTGTGCATGAGTTGTTGTGGATGCTATCAGGTGATACTAACATCAAACCTTTAGTAGATGCTGGAGTTAACATTTGGAATGATTGGCCTTTAAAGAATTATAATGACGTTATTAATACCTTTAATTTTGATGGTATTGATCGTCAGCTTACTATGGAACAGTATATCAATAAAATTAAGACGGACGATGCATTTGCTTCCAAGTGGGGTGACTGCGGTCCTATTTACGGGTACCAGTGGAGGAAATGGCCGATATTCAATGAAATGTCTGAAGAGTACGGTGGTAATAACTCTATTGACCAGATTCAATTAGCTGTGGACACCTTGAAAAATAACCCGAATAGCAGGCGTATTATTGTAAATACTTGGAACGTGGCTGACATAGAAGATATGCAAATTTCAGGACTACCTCCGTGCCATATGATGTTCCAGTTCTATACAAGAGAAGTAGAAGAAAATAGAATGTTGGACTGCCAAGTTTATATTCGTTCTAATGATCTATTTCTTGGGGCTCCATTTAACATTGCTCAATATGCTCTACTAATGCATATTATAGCTAAGAACGTAGGTATGATTCCTGGAGACCTTGTGTATACTATTGGGGATGCTCATATTTACACTAATCACGTAGAAGCAGTTAAGCAACAACTAGATCGTGAAATGAGTCACGAACCTATTACAGTTCGCATCGCTGCTACGGAAGGAACTCCGTTTACTGATATCAAGCCAGAGCATATTGTTCTTGAGGGCTATAACCCACAAGCCGCAATCAAGGCTAAAGTCGCAGTGTAATAAGGAACCTAATTACAATGGATATCTCAAAAAGAAACTTTTTAAAGATAGCTGCGGGTACTGTTGCTGTAGCAGGTCTAGGATGGAAATACCCTCCAGCAATTATTACTAACTCTGATAGTGCTCTTAGCAAGGTTAATTCGAATTTAATCATTAACCGAATTAAACGCGATATAGTACAAATTCATTTAGAAACTTACGATCATGAAGAAGGTTTTACTAATGATCACAATTTTAGAAGACTAAATGCGTCATTAGCAACTAAAATTTTAGATAAATACCAAAAGGATAATCTGATTTATGATTTCCAAGTAATATGCAATGACGTAAATAACCCGCCTCTAGTTGTAGCTGATAATGATTTTTGTTTATCAGCTTTCGTTATTGTAAAAAACTCAACTAAAATAAATAAGATACAAATAGGTTATTCTGATTACTCAGTTACTTTGTAAAAGGACTACTGATATGCCAGCCGCTGTAAAGAAATTAGCACGTAGAATATGGTACGATTGTAGGGGCAGTATACTTCTTAGCCTCACTTTAACACTACCAGCAGGCTCGTTTTTAGCATTCAACGGTGTAGACTGGAGTATTATACTAAAAATGATGTTGGTGTTATCAGTTTCTTCTTGGGCCATACTGTACTGGCTAATAGGAATCAAATAGGTGTACTATGTCCAAAGTTCTTTGTATGTTGGTCATAGCCGGGTACACTAGTACCTGTGAGTTACCACGTTATGATCATTACGATGCTAAATTAGAGAATTACGTATTACAGCCATATGATTCTTCATATTCTTCCTTGGGCTATTTTTCTGGCTTACTACAAGTAAAACCGGGTAGCAAAATACCGGATAATCTTAATTTAGCAGCTATACCTGTACCCATTGAAAAACCTAAATATACCCCACCTAAACCTAGGAAATCAGCATCAAAAAATAAAAGTAAGCCTAAGAAAAAACCCAATAAAACAATTAGTAAGGAAGCAAGTGATAATCTAGTATTGTCTTTCGTGCAGCCAGCCAGAGAAGGCTTATCCGCCTTACTGAGAGGTAATGACGGAGATAATGAAACTACTAAAAATCCTGTCAAGAAACCTAAGAAAAAGAGTAGTAACTCTGAAAACTATAGAGGTAAAGTAAGACTAATAAAATCAGATGGTAATGAAATAGTTGATTGCTTCCGTAAGCATAAGCAGCTTTGGAATGCTCTAAAACTAATAGATCGTAAGTACGGCCCTATTATAGTTGAGAGCGGTTATAGAAGTCGTGCTTACAACGATAATTTGAGAAGAAAAGGACGAGGGGCTGCTAAAAATTCACTGCATATTCAGTGCAGGGCTGCTGATATACGAGCTAAAAGAGCATCCGTAACCCAACTAGCTAGGTACGCCAAACAATTACAAAGAGAAGGAAAAATTGGAGGTGTTGGGATATACAGAAGTTGGGTACACATAGATAATGGACGAACTAGATCATGGTAGGTTACTACGACGAATTAATTCATTAATATAATCTATTTATTAGAGGAATTAATCATGCCTAACTTAGAAACAGCCGCGAAACAACTTTTGAATAATCGTAATTTAGCTGTTCAATATTGGTTAAATGCGCATCAAAAAGGTAAAATTAAAAAATACAATAAATTCGGGGTTTTTAAAGCTGATATAGTAGAAAAGGAAGTAAGAGTAAAAACCATTATAAATGGAAAGATAGAAACTGAAAATACTGCTAAACCCGGTGATTACATTTTAACTGGTTCAAAAAATGAAAAATACGTGCTAACCGCGGATAAGTTAAAAGATAGGTACGTACCAATACCAGGAGAAGACGGTAAGTACAAGGCAGTAGGAACTTGCTATGGTGTAAAATATTTAGGCAATTCTTTTACTTTTAAAGCACCTTGGGGAGAAACTATGGTATGTAAAAATGGAGATATGATAGTATCTACTCATCATAACCCCAATTTAGCTAAAAAGGATATTTATAGAATTGAAGCAAACGCGTTTAAAGCGACATACAAGTAATATTATAGTAATAAGTAATTAAGAGTGTTAAAATGGATTACTACATAAGATATTGGTTACGCAATTCCTCTGAACCTATGTGCTTTACTAAACACAGCGGTAGTATGCCTGTTCCACATTTGGGTACTTCCATATTTTTATTAGGGGAGGTATATAAAATAACTGATGTTATAATGGGTTGTTCAAAATATAATGAAATAGACGTTATTGTTGAGCAACATAAAGGTATGCGTAGGATATCTCTACTTGATATGGTTAATAAAATTAGGAAGTATAATAATGGCCAAAATTAAAGAAATTTCCTTAACTTTGAAGCGTACTATTTCAGACGGAGATTATGGTAGTATTGGATTTAGTGTAGGTGAAGTAGTATCCTTAGAGGAAGACGACGATATGGATAGAGAGTATAAAAAGTTGAGTAAACGACTTGAAAATAAAGGTACTAAACTGTTTAATAAGCTCAAAAGTGCTGTTTAATACTCAATTGAATACTGCACTATTTCATCCCTATTGACGGATGCTGATAAGTATATTTCACTTCCAGAAGGTACCATATCTGAAGTAAACTTATTATTAATAAGTATTGATTTCCAAGGTCTTACCCCATGCTTATAATGTATGGTAGTAGGAACATCATTACGCAGTAATTCTAATTTGAAAGAAGAAATAATAGTGATAGATGGTGATTCTACAATAGTCCGGTAATGCTGACTACCAGTTAGTTCTCCACAACTTTTCATCCTATAACCCTCCGATGAAAACATTTGGAGAGCCTGAAGCTCGCGGATCGCCAGATTCATCTGCATCACCCTTTCTATTAACCGGTTTACCCTCTATGGAAACCGTTGAAGACCCATTAGCTGTACGTATTCCAGGTCCAATAATAGTACTGCCGTCTACGCTGGCAAGTTTTTCATTTATGAAAACTGAGCTTTGTGGAATAGAAGATATAACACCACCAGCTTCATTTGCATCACCTAATCTATGAGCATCTTTCATTTATTTATCTTTCAGTTTACTTTCTACCCATTTTTTACCCGGATCGCCACCCCATAGTAACCAAGCTATATATCCAGCACTTGGATTTTCTTTGTTATCCCAATTTTTACCTTTCTTGTCTACTTCATGACGTGCGAAATAACTCTTCATACGCTTCATAGTAGATAATGATAGGTTCTTTTGGTTACTTAAATCTCGCGCCCTAGCGACACCTACCTGGGTACCTCCACGTTTAAACTTTTTACGTAGCTCTAGTCCTTTTTTGGCAGCGTTAGCGACTGCTTTTGGAGGACTAAAAGATTCAGAAGCTGTTTCAACCATATTAGCTATTATGTCATTCAGGGGTTTGGACACGTTTCACCTCTACTATATCAGCACCAATAATTACGAAACTGCCAGTACCCTTAATACGGTACTCTTCACAGTTGTAACCAGTAATGTTTTGTATTCCTACAGAAAGATCTTCAAGTTTAATCCAGTCAAGACCATGACCCATATGACCTTCAAGGTCTAATACTCCATCGGCTAGTACCTGTATAGTGACGTCTTTTAAAAATCCTTCCGGACCTGCATTGTACGCACCTATTCGATTGACTTTGAAGTTAAATTCTTCATCGTCAAGAGTTCGATAATAATTACTTGTACCCATTTTATTTTCCTTCTGCGCTGCTAGTATTGGCTATACGTATACGTTTGGTAGCTAGATCATAACAACTAACTATTCGATTATTAGCTTCGAATAAGGCTATATCAGCTTTCTTACCGAGAACAGCCACGCTGTCACTGTCTTTATAACCAGGATCTACTTTATTACCACATACCCGTGGTAACGGTTTTATACGTAGATTTTCCCTAACTTGATCTTGCTGTGATATAGCATCTGTTATTTGTTGCGAAGCTGATTTGGCTACTTCAGATTGAGCTACTTTTTGCTCATCTGTTAAGCAACCCGTTAAAATAATCAGGGGGAGCAGGAGAACCAATTTGGTCAGGGTTGCTCTGTAGTTCATTTAACTGACTCCGTGCTTTAGATAATTCTTCTTTGCTGCTTTCAAGTTGTTGCTCAAATTCTTCCAAAGCTTCTTGGTTTTTCCTAATTATTTCTTCTTTTTCAGCTAGTAACTTAGCTCTATTGTCAAGCAACTTTTGCTTATTATCAATGATAGTCTGTTGCGCTTCTATTTTAGCCCCAGCTACTAATTCCGCTATAGCATCTGCCACTAAACTTTTGTTATACGCGTATCCTACTATTAAAGCTATGATAATTATACCAACTGGTATTTTTAAAGGCGTTTTAGCAACTTCCCAAAGAACTTTTAAAATACCCTTGAGGGCGTTATAAACGCCCCCAAAGATTGTATTAGCAGCTAGTCCGGATAGTAAGCCCATGGCTAAATCCTCATTTGTTAAATATTACACTAGCAACTTCTTCTAGGTAAGACTCACTATCTGCCTTATCCTTTTTGAGTTTATCAACACCACGCTTAACGCGAATACGATCACGTATAGCCATAAATGATAATACTATGGTAACTATTACTAACAGTATCATGCCAGCCTGTACAATAGGATCTGCATTTACGAACCAATCCCAAGCACCGTTAAGGACGGCAGTAACCATGGTACCGCCACTAAATACATAAGACAGCACAGTCTTAGACTCGAACAGTGGCTTATCCTTGCTTTCCAGTTCTTCTGGAATATCAGCAGGTACTTCAACTACTTCATTAGTTTCTTCTTCGTAGCTGCTAATTAACTCTGCAGGAGCCATTTCTATTGGCTGCTCAAGTAATTCCAGCACGTTATCTATAGCTTCGCGAGTGTTTTTACCTATTACACCATCCACGTTAAGACCCGCGTACTTTTGGAAAGCTTTCGCAGCCTTCGTAGTTTTAGTACCATTCCACCCGTCTACTTTACCAACGTGGAATGCTTTACGCCCCTTAAGTTCAGAAATACGATTAAGCTTACCTTGGTACTCCATTAACAGTTTGTTAGGCTTACTAGGAGCTTTCTTAGTCTTTGCAGGTCCTTCATCAGTTATAAGTATCTTACGTGCTCGGTTAATAGCAGTAGTACGTTGCTTTAACCCGTTGTAACCGCCGTTGATAGCTTTAGTAGAAGCACGTATTTGGCCTTTACCTGCATAGAGATAAACTTTGTTCTCTAACCAGTACCATACCGCGCTGTAAATAGCCCAAGGCATCCTACGTACTTCTTCCGGGTAACGAACAAAGTCCGGCGCATTTTTACCAAAAGATTGTTTATGAATCCACTTATTAAATTCATTATAGTTATACGCACCTGTCAATTGTTTTATACCGCCGCCACGGTAGTTCCAACCATCGTCCGTTCCTGAACGATTACCCATTCGTCCGTTATAGACGTAGTTAGCAAGAGCGCGAGGATTTTTAGCGTACTTTTTAGCTACGCTGTAGTTAGGAAATCTATTAGGCCATACTTGCCTAAGACGCTTAGCTGAGTAATAAAGATTTTCTTCCAGACGGGTGAAGTACGTGCTTTCTACGGCGCAATGTCCTAAGAAAAATGCCATCCTTGACGGAGTGTCAACTTTGAATTCTTCTAAGTTGTCATTTAGGATGTTAACTATAGACATCGCCATAGTCATATTAGCACGTCCATAACTAATATCTTTTACCTGTGAAGTAGTGAGGTAATTCATATCATTCTCCTTTAGTTACTGTACTATAATTAATGTGTACAACTATGGTAGTTTCCAATTAGTATTATCTTACGGCCATAACGAATGGGTAAGATAATTAGATGGTTTAGGATCCATCTCATTAAGTAAAAACGATGCTTGCCAAATTGGTTGACGAAAGGTAGTAGCAGCAGAAAGAATTTGTTGCCATTCCATAGCTGTAATTTGTACTGGTCCTGTATCTGTAAATATATTGATACTTTTTTCTGTATTACCTAAAGCAATTGCTGCATTAGAAGCATCAGTAACTTCTTCCCACCCTTTACGATCTTCCGGTGTGGTACCGATACGATGAATACCTCTACTATCTCCGAAGTCGTAATCAAACCCTAGCGCTAAACGTCTTTCCCTTTCAGTAATAATCATTTGCTCAGTAACTACAATGTCAACTTCATCACTATTTTCAATGTTGTACATATATTGTAGTTGGGTGTAATGGTTTCCTTGTGACGCCTCCAAATGAGGTTCCATAAAATCTTGGATTGCGGTCAAAATAGTAGCATCGTCAGTTTCGTCAGAAATCTGGTGATTAGATATATCAATCTGGAATCCGTGAGGCGTTTCTACACCAACAAAATCAGAATGGGAAATCATCACCTGCCCCTGTACAATAGTGACGTATCCATTACTTTTCCACTTTCTATGAATATTCCAATTTTTGTTAAATGTCATTCTATGGCTCCTTGAATTGTACCACTGTTATTTACTGTAACAGTTTCAATTAAATAAATAGCTCTACCAGCGGCGCCACCCGATGATCCTGATACGCCCGCGACACCAGATGTGTAATTACCAGCATTACCTGTAGCCCCTGTAGATCCTGGTGATCCAGCTACACCCCAAGTACCACCAGCTCCACCAGTTCCACCAGTTCCACCTGTGCCAGCATTGGTTCCACCTGCTGAACCAGCTGAACCAGCCGAACCACTGGTGACAGATTGGCCATACCCTTGGCCGCGCCCGCCATTGCCACCGGCGCCACCAGCACCGCCACTTGTGTAAGCAGTGGCAGGGTAAGACCTGCGTATGTAATTGTAATAAATAGCTTGGGATCCAGGAGCCGGAGAACCTCTATAGTAAGTGTAGCCGCCAACAGTGACCACACCTGACGCGGCTGCTGCACCGGAAGAAATAGCACTATTGGCAAACACCACCGGGTAATTAATACCAGACCCTCCATAATAATAAAGCGGATGATTGTTAAGTTCGATAAACCAACTAGAGTAAACAGGGTAAGAGTAAGACCCTTGCCCGCCAGTACCGCCAGCGCCACCAGCCCCGCCGCCGCCACCGCCCGCGCGAATTGAACCCGTATTGTTGATAGTAACTCCTGTTTGCTCTACTAATATAGCGTTACCACCCGCGCCTCCATTGGATGGTCCATATCCACCTTGAACTTCACCCTGCACGTTTATTGTCAGGGTTCCTCCACGACCAGTACCTGTACGTAGAGCATTGTATGATGCAGCATCAGTAGAACCCACTATCACACCAACAGGAATAGTTACAATCTTATCTTTGTCACTAGACCAATCACTTGGATCGAATAAGTTCGATAAATCAAGATTAGTAGTCGTTTCTGATACTGTATACTCAATAGCCGCTTTAAATATCTCTACCCAAGAACCTTCTACTTTTTGGTGTATACTTTTAGATGGTACCCAAGTACCTCCGTCTTTAACGAATATATCTTTAGGTTCATGCCAGGAACCACCTGACTTAAAGTAAGTAACCATTATATTTTAACCCATATGTCCCCATTTTCCCCGCCTGAAGGATCAGATGAGGATATGGTCATATTACTTGAAGCTAAAGAACCTAATGAAGATGCGTCTGCCTTGTAATCAACCGTTTTAGTATATTGAACGGATAAGCCAGATAAATCATCTATAGCCGATATTAAGAACCCCTTAGATATATCTTCTGATGTAACATAATGCTGGTTAACTTCTTTAATACTTACCCTTGCATATGTACCAATGTTATTATTACCAATTACCCAACCCGCTCTACTTGAGCCATCATTAACCCATCTTACTACGCAAGGTTCTTCTCCAGAAATCATTTGAGCGTAGTACCCAGAGCTATACCAAGAATTTCCAATATTATACCCAGCGAGATAGAGCGTAACTGGTGTACTACTAGTGAAGGTGTAAATTTCCACTACAATTGATACCATACCGGCATTACTAGCTGACGTAGGCATCATAATTTTAATGTAATTTGCTGACAAGTTACTATGTTCGTAGAAACCGCCGCCAGGATTTAAGTGGCGGTTAACGGTGGTTTCTAAATTTATGTCATTTAATACAAAACTCTTGAATTTTTCAAGAGTTTGCCTACTAATAAATCCGTCTGAACTATCCTCTATAAATACATGGGACGGCTTATCAGTAACTTCAAGTGCACTAGTGTAAAACTTAGTGCCGTATATATTACCATTACCATCTCTGGCTACCAACGTATTAGGTACAGACGACGTAGAGGTACTAAAACCGTCAACAGTATCCGCATCTAATCCTGAACCCGCTCCATCAACAGTTAACAGTTTGGCAAGTACGTCTGCTGCTGTGTACGAACTAGCTGCTAAGAAATAAGATTTAGCTTCACCACCCAATGTGTCAGCCGCTTTACCCCACGCTTGAGCAGCGGCTTTTAAAGCAGTTGCCGGCCAAGCTTTAGCGGTTGTACCATCTCCAGCTGTAGCTTCAGTGTTATCTCCTGAAGCTATGTTATTAGCGTTATTATCAATGGCGTCTAGCTTACTTTTATCCGCTGAAGACATAAAACCAGCAGATTCAGTAGTAGCTCCAGAATGTAAAGTACCTCCACCTCTAGTACCATGTGAAGTATCACTGAACCTAGCTGAAGGAATTGACCCTGTATTCAAATTACTAGCATTTAAAAAATGGGTAGCTTCTAAACCGTCTAAGGTATCTGCATCTAGACCTGAGCCGTCACCGTCAACAGACTTCACCACAGTTAGTAGTTCCGCCGCTGATAAATTTATTTCTCCTGGTAAACCTCTAAGATTTCCTGTTGTAACAGTATATACGCTACCATCCTCCGTGGTAAAGGTTATATCGTATGCGTAGTTATCCTCAGAGTTAACTGCTATTTCCACGTTTGAAATAGGCGCTGCAGAACTAGCGGTTTTAACCCAATATGATATATTTGTTGGTAGTGTACCAACTGGAGGACTAGATCCCAACTTAACTCTATACGTACTTCCAAGGTAAAATACTTCATCAAGCTGGTTATACTGAATTGCCTCGTCAAAAGAACCTTTATGATCAGGTATTATTTTACCTAAATTTTGAGCAGATGGCATGATTTTTCCTACTATCTAGTAATTATAGGTTCTGAGTATTAAATTTGTTCCCAGTTTTCAATGTCTTCTTTCCATATGTACGTATTACCATCATTTGGGTAATCAATAGGAGGTATCCAATCATGATTTTCATTTAATACCCAACTATTAAAAGGCTTGGGTGCTATAAAAATATCATTAACAGGATCGTAAGTAAATCCTATTCCTGGAAATTGTTTTCTTATGCTATTGTTATAACTACATTGTATCCAGGTACCACCTAATTTTAAATCCTTACTTAAATAATCATTACCTCTTTGTTCTTCGTAATCAGGAATTACTAAAACTTGTGTTACTATGCTATTTTCATTGATTTGAGCAAAATGTGCCATTATATTGCGTACCTCACAACTACTAGTCCAGAACCACCGGACGCACCGTATACTATCGGGTCAGAAGCACTTCCGTATCCATTACCTCCTACGGCGGCACCACCACCACCGCCGCCTGTGTTAGCTGCTCCGGCAATAGGATTAAGAAACACTGAACCGTTAACTTGCGCACGGCCACCATATCCCCCACCTCCGGTACCACCTAAAGCGTAGTCATAACCTGTAGCAGAAACTCCGAATTGAACACCGCCACCGCCGCCACCGCCGTAGTAAACACCATTGTACCAAGCTATACCGGGACCACCAGCGCCACCTCTACCGGCGGCACTAGTACTAGGAGCTGGAGCTACACCTCCAGCACCACCGCCACCACCGGATGCGAACATGAGTGCGGTGTTACCACTATCGTAGCCGTTATTACCAGCGTTACCTTGTCCCGGTACGCCACCTGCCGCAGAAGAATTGTTACTATGGTGGCCACCACCACCTGAACCGCCTGAAGCACCATTATAATGGACACCGGCGGACATAAGGCCACCGTAACCACCACCATAGGCCGTGTAACCAAATGCTACGCTATTAGTACCATTCACGTTTAACGAACCACCTGCGCCAACAATCATGTTGTAACCACCGACGCCAATAGCTCCGCCGTTAACAGTTACTACACCACCAGCACCACCACCCGCGCTAGTACGGTCAACACCGTAACCGCCGGGACCGCCGCCACCAACAACTATAAAGTCAACGGATAGAGATTTATTAGCAGTAAATACAGCCGTAGCGGTGAATACGTGGTATCTGTATCCACCTGATATATAGGTTGCTCCTCCAGTAGCTGCTTGAGCCACCGCGCCTGTAGACGCGCTAGTAGCAGCTGCTGATCCAGAAACATTTGTAGCGGTAACAGCTACAGAAATAGCATAACCGATATCAGCAGCAACCAACGTATAAGTTGAACCGGTAGCTCCGGATATATTAGAGCCGCCACGCTTCCATTGATAAGAGTAACTAGCGGGATTATTAATCCATGTTCCAACAGCAGCTGAAAGAGTCGATGTCTCAACTAATTCGCCAGAAATTGTTGGTACTGACGTATTAACAGGAACCCCTGGGTATACATCAACCCAAGACCCGCCAATTTTTACAAATGCTTGAGTAACAGATTTCCAAGTTCCAGCGTCTTTAACTAGTATATCTGTAGGTTCTTGGAAAGATCCTCCGGATTTAATGTAAGCTACCATTATACTTTAAACCATATATCACCGTTGTTTCCACCGGAAGGACTACTAGAGGAAACTGTTACATTACTCGTGGCTAAATTGCCCAAAGCTAAAGCAGAAGTATTTCCAGAACCGTCCACTTTTACTACTCCATTTAATAAATTAGGTAGTTTCAAACCCCCCGGTATGGTTACATTACCAGATATATCTGTAGATATTATTCTTTGCCAAGCAGTCCACGTACTACTATTTTTTGTTCTCATGTATATGGTGTATATATCTGATCCCCCGGCCGCATAAGGAATTGCAAGTTGAGTTAAATTGCCAGAGTTAGCATATACGAAATTAAAGGGATGAAAATAATCCGCTGTACTTGTGGGGCCATTAGTATCATTACCGTGTAATAGGATTAAACCACTACCTCCATCAATGTAATCATTCCAATCGGAAGTTCCAGCGTTAGTAGTAACTGATCCAAAACCTCCTAGTAATCTTGCAGTACCATCTAGAGTTATATTACCAGTAACAGTACCACCAGAGTTTGGCAAACCTCCAAGTTGAGCTAACGAAGGCGTAGCAGCTAAAACAGTTTCCGTTTTAGCCACAGTTCCAATGCTAGTTCCGTAACCTACTTCCCACCCACTGGATAAGTCTAGTGTCTCCCCGGCAATATAATGGGTTATAACCTCAGTAACTACTACTCTGGTATAGGCCCAGCCTGTATTCGTTTCACCGAGCGCTAAACCCAATCTACTATCGCCAAATGTTACCCACCTAATAGAAAAATTGTTATTGCCCGTTTCCATTTGGCTATAACAGTATATAGGCTGCCATGCATTTGATAAACAATATCCGGTAGCCTTTATTCTGTTAGTAACAGTTCCTGTATCAAAGTTATAAATGTCAATAACTAATGTTATCATCATGTTAACGGAATTAGCAGAAACAGGTAGTTTAACCCAAGCGTAGTTTGCACCTATGCTACCAATGTAAGCTTGACCGCCTTTGGGAAAGGCATAACTTCTAACTCCACCTCCAACCGTAGCGTCAACTTCGGCTTTACTATAAACACTTAAAGAATTTCTAAATCCGGCGGCATCATTTTTTCGTATTTCATTTCCACTTGAGGAAAAGAATACGGAGTCAGTATTAGTGCTTACTACCGCGTGGGATAAAGATAATCCTTCACCGATATAGTTTCTAGCAGTTAAATCTCCACTTGAATCTCTTACGGCTATTGTACTTACAGTGGCACTTTCTGAGGTGTTCAAACCATCTAAAGTATCAGCGTCTATACCAGAACCAGCTCCGTCCACGGTTAACAGTTTAGCTAAAACATCCGCTGCAGTATACGATGAAGAAAGTAAGAATGCAGATGATGAGTAACCATCTAAAGTATCAGCGTCTAATCCCGAACCTACCCCATCAACAGTTAGCAGTTTAGTAAGAATATCATTACCGCTAAAGGATGTAAAAGCATTTGATATTTGGGTACCAACTTCTGCTTTAGTATACACATCAAGCGAATTTAGAGTCCCTGCAGCATTATTCTTATATACTATATCGCCGTCACTAGTGTAAAAAACTGTGTCACTATCTCTTTGAGTAACTTCTGCACTAGTGGATAAATTTTCTGTTAAAATACGTCTAACAACAGCGTCACCATCTGACGTACGTTGTACTATGGAACTTTCTGTAGCAGTTGCGCTAGAAGGACGCCCCCTTAATAAGTCTGCGTCTAGTCCTGAACCCACCCCGTCAACTGCTTGTAGTAGTGTTATAAGTTCAGAACCTTCTGGTATTTCTCCCGGTAAACCCCTCAAATTGCCGGTTGTAACAGTAAAAGTACTACCATCCGCCACAGTAAAAGTTATGTCGTACGCATAATTATCTTCGTTATTAACTTCAATTTCTACATTTGAAATAGGAGCCGCCGCGCTTGAAGTTTTAACCCAATACGCCATGTTAGTAGGTATGGTTCCTACGGGTGGTACTACTCCCACTTTCACCCTATACGTGCTTCCTAGGTAAAATACTTCATCTAATTGACCATATTGGGTTGCTTCGTTATAAGCGCCTAAATGATTAGGAGAAATACGACCAAGGTTTAAAACACTTGACATTTAATACTTCCTATCTAGTAGTTCAGATATCGCTGTCGTCTCTAACCATAACCCAGTCAGTAGCATCGTCACCCCTAGCGTAAGCTATACCGGCCCCGCCTGTAGCATCCGTGCATAATGCCATAGAACCTTTGTAATCTACTGCTGAAATAGCTAGTAATTCTGCTCTAGTTTTACTGGGCATCTGGTGTAAACCAGCGCTATTCAAGTTTATAGGTATCCAATAAGTATCGTCTGTTGGCGATGTTCCAATTGGAGGATCAGTATTGTATTTTACTCTATATGTAGATCCTGCGTAGAACACTTCATCCAGTGGTTCATACTTAGCAGCTGCGTTATACGGACCTTTATGTGTAACAACTACTTTACCCATGTTTAATTCAACGGGCGTGCCGTTGTACGCACCATATTCAATAACTAAGTCACCATTAACATTGATTTCGCCAGTAACAGGTCTAGTTAAAGTAGTATCGTCCTGTTCAATTATTAGCTCACCATTAGAATTAAGCCTGAACATAACTATTGGAGGGCTTCCAGGTGGTCCTTTTGGACCTTTTAAGTTAACAGCCGTACTACTAGATGCGTTTAACCCTGAAGGCGTTAGAAATACATCTACAGGTGGCTTAGTACCAGTACCACCTGTCCAATCAACTACTTTCATGAGTACTCGTTCGCCGACTTCAACAAGAGCTAAATCAGCTACCCACCCATTAGAGCCGGGTGTGGAAAGACTTTGTACTAAAGCGTTTGAAAAAGTAATACCTACATTTGAAAAATCGAAATTACCTGACGATTTATCGGTAAGAAGTCGGGGAGGCGAACTAGTACCGTCCCCTATTCTCATAGTTTTAGTATCAATGTCCCAACCTATAGCACCTAACGGTAATGCTGGTACATTAGTTTCAGTACCAATCTGTGATATTACCCTATACATAGTGCGTGTTTCCCTTTATTCCGGCGTTTCTGTTGCTTCGGGTATAGTATGATTAACATCTGAGAATAAGGACCAAGGTCTATTTAACGCATTTAGGTAGGCTTTGTATTTATTATCAAAACCCTGAGCAGCCGCTACTTTTTGACGAGATATATTTTCAATAGCGAACACTGATTGAATATGACGATTAGATAGAACCAAAAGGAAAAGAATATCTTCTTCTGGAACAGGTAAAAAATCGCCATTAACCTTTAATGCAATAGTACCTATGTCTATACCTTTATTAACATTGCTTTGTTGGCCTAAAAGGTTACTAATTGAGGATAGTATACCAGCTTCCGTTATAACTCTCATAGAGTCAGGATCAGTTGGATAAGTAGATCCTTTGATTGTTATACCTTTTATTTGTTCTTTCCATCTTTTTGCAGCTAGAGCTTCAAATATTTGAAGCTGGAAATACTCTTCAGACGGCGGCCTAATTTTACCAGCTACGTACACATAGTCCAAGTTGCAAAACTCTACGTAAAACTGTTCAATTTCTACTGGGGAAACCAATACTGGATTATCGGTAGGTTCAGTTTCCTGAACCTTTTTTCCGATCACTTTATTAGTCTCCATATTTACTAGGGCCCAATGTTTCATGTTATTCTCCTAAATTAAACAGCGTTAGTGGGGTAAACTTTACCAGCGCCCCATATGACCCTTACAGCACCGCTAGTACCTAATCCACTAGGAGCAGCACCACCAGCGCCGTAACCCGTTGAAGGCGATACATTAGAACCTAGCAGACCGATACCTTCACCAATAAGACCCTGCTGACCGCCTCTACCAAGTCCAGCGGTACCAGTTGATTCGGTATTAGAATATACTGTAGTATCAACATACGTAGTATTTTCTGTTATGATTTCATCCCAGCGATATGTAGTTTTAATGTACCCAGTTTGGTTAAATCCTTGGTTATCGGGGTTATTCTCAACACGGTAGGTAAAGGTAGACCACGTTATGTAGGTAGAAGGATATGGTCCAACACCGTACTGGTCACCAGAGTTAACCGGATTTTCGTTGATTGTTGGGTAACCACCCCCGCCTGAACCGAAGTATTCAGTAGATACCAGGGACTGCACCACATTTGACGTAGTAGTAACGACAGGAGTAGTTACATTTTCAAATGTATAACTAACACCGTTACCGCCAGCGCTATTGTAGCGACCAGCAGAACCGCCACCTCCGCCGTAACCAGTAATGAAGTTACCGCCTATACCACCAGCGCCACCGCCATCATGACCTGTTGGGGTACCGCCAGCATTTGTAGTACCACCACTAGCGGATACTAAGTTACCGAAGCTACTAAGACCACCAACTGATCCACGACCACCTACTGAAACAGGTATAGTTTGCCCAGGAGTAACAGCTATACTATTTTTGTAGGCAAGTGCACCACCAGAACCAGCTCTTGAAGCTGTACCATCAGAACCGGCTCCAACAACTACAACGGAAACGCTAAATACGTTATCAGGAACAATAAAATTGTAATTACCGGGCGTGGTATACTCCGCTACACCAACAGGAGCAGGGAAAGTAAACTCACCAGCCGGAGCATAAGCCGAGTAGGAGGAGTTTCCGTAGCCAGTACCAGTATGCCTTACTCGTGCTCTATAAAATTCTCCCGAGCTAAGTTCCCCGCCAGATATATCCGTTTTAGCTACGGTAATAGACGTCTTATTGGGAGAATTGTACGCGGAGTATACTAAGGTGGAGGAAGCTCCACTAATCTTGTAAATCTCCCAGTCACTAGTTGCATGGGTATCCTGAGCACCAGTACCAAATAACCCAAAGGCACTACTACGTAGAACTATTTCACTTGGTATCAACCCTGTGTAAGATATAGTAGGAGTTGAAACACCAACAGCGTTAGTAGTAAACACCACAGTAGTCGACCAAGGCGACCATTCAGTGCTAATACCTTTATGTCTAGCTCTGACGTAGTAAAGAGTATTACTAGACAGTACACCATTCGGCATTGTTATTTGCCTAGGAGTAGACCCAGTAATAGCTCCAGGATCATAAACGATGTTACTGAAGTTAGATGTAGTTGATACCTGCCACTGTGTAGCGTAATGGGTAACTCCGGGATCCACATTGCTAAACTCAGATGTTCTTAACAATGGAGCAACACTATTGTTAACAGACGAGTTAACTGGGTTGATAATAGTCGGAGCACTAGGTACTGAGCTAACGCGGAACTTAGTAGGAATTGACCATGGGCCTGGACCTACTATAGCGCCGTAATGTCTTACACGCCAATACAACGTAGCAAAGGCGGTAAGAGCACTAGGCAGCGTGTGCGTTAATAGATCAGTTACTTCACCTGAATCGTATACAGTAGAAGTAAAGTCTGGAGTAGCAGACACTTGCCACTGTGAACCGTCGTGTGTATCAGGGTTCTCAGAACCAGTAACAAACGGTGAACTGACCAGAGTAGGAATTAACTTAACGTTGGTTGCGTCGTTAGCGGGTAGCACGTTTGAAGGCTGGTCAACAACTCGGAACACGGCGGAAGTAGCAAATGCAGTAGGTTCGGACCATTCGGACCAAAAACCAAGGCTATCTTGCATACGTCCACGCCAGTAATACACACGGTTATTTTGTAGAAGGTCAGAACCCTGTGGGACGGAGTATGAATCACCTACTTCACCTTCAAGTATTTGCGTATGCTGGACTGTACCTCCAGAACCTACTATAAAGGCGTAGTCATCAGAAGTATTAAGGGCGATACCCATCATAGTAGCAGTGGAAGCGCCTGCTGGCGGACGAGAAATCCAAGTTTGTCCGCGATTTTCACTAGTTTGAATCTCGCCGTTAGCACCTACAGCTACCACAGTAGTTCCGCGAAGTTTAACTGCTCGGAAAGCTCCTGTATAACTATCGTCAGCATCACGTGATACCCAAGTAGAACCGTAGTCTGACGAAGTTTGAATTTCTCCGTCAGTACCGACTGCTACAGCGTATCCGTTATCATCAATTGCAACAGCGTAGAAAGTACCGCTGAACGATCCAGCAGGAGTTCTTGATACCCAAGTAACACCGTAGTCAGGAGACGTTTGAATTTCTCCGTCAGTACCAACCGCAATAGCCTTACCATTAGACGTCATTGACACAGCGTAGAAAGTACCAGTATACGAACCAGCATTAGTAGCGGTTACCCAAATAACACCATTATTAGTTGATGTTAGAATTGTGCCATCGTCACCGACTGCAACGCCGTAGTTATCAGCAGCAGCAACACCATACAAATTGTCAGTAAATCCGTCAACACCTGCAGCTTGCACCCAGTTAACACCGTAGTCAACTGTATGTTGTATACTTCCACTATCACCGACTGCATAAATACGGTTAGAATAGTTCCAACCCAGTGCATTAATGTCCTTAGTGTCAATTGCAGAAGTTCTCGTAGTAAACGTCTTACCACCGTTATCAGTAGTAAGAATTACAGCCGCGTCACCTACTAATACGCCCTTTCTATCATCGTACATTAAGGCATCGGTAAAAGCCGCACTCTGCCCGGACACAGCTTCCCAAGAAATCAAGGGCTCCGTTGACGTATCGATTACTACGTCAAAGAAACGACTATCATTAGATATTTGGAAGTGTGCTCCACCTTGGCTTATACCGTACAAGGACAGGAAGTCAGATAGAGTAAGTGTCGGAGTTTGTGATATATTAACTGCCAAATTAGCAGGAGATACGTTTACTGGTTTATCGACACGTAAGTCATCAGACTGTTCTGGATCAGTATAGAAGGCAAAATACTTTACTTTTTCAACTACTTCAGGATCACCTTCATAAAATACGCGAACATCAAAGTCCTTACGGTTAACAGGAATGGAGTATAATTCTTCACTCCATTCAGGTTCGTGAGCAACACCTTGAGTGTTAAGTATCTTAGCCTTTACCCAAGTGTCAGTACCTGTTTCGCGGTAGTAAACTTGGAATAGACCAGTACCGTAAGCGTCACGGCGTATAAGAACAATGCCTTTATTCCACTTACGTAATACTGAAATACCTTCAGCAATGTAAACTTGGTCGCCCTTTACTTCTGCGTAACCTTCTTTAATATCAAAAGAAGTAGGTCCAATCTTAGCGCCAGCGTCAATAGTATATGTAGTTCCAAAAGTAGATGTTATACGCAAAGTTGTACTGCTGGGCTTATTCAAGATAGTTACTTCTTCAACAAGTCCTTCATCAGTAAATATAGCATAAGTAGAACCTACTTCAAACGGATAGGAGTTGGGCACGGTAATAGTATCATCACCGGACGTAGTTCCGACTGCCATAGCTTCAAATGAGCGCTGGTTATAACGAGGATTAGAAACAAAGAAATCCCAAGCGTAACCTTCGTCATTTAATCGCCAGCTTTCCCAAAGTGCGCGTTTAACAAGAGTAGTCTCGGAAGTATCAGAAGAAAACTCAATATCTAACCAATTATTATCTATACGAGCTTTCAGATTATCAAGAGAAGGCTGTCTCCACCATGAACCCTCAATAGGGTTAACTGGTTCGATATCATCAATGTATACTTCGTTACCCCCACCTACTGCTATATAGGCAGTTCCAGACCACATGCGAAGCTTACGATTATCATCGTCAGATGCATCTATAAACATCTGAGGGCCAGGTACAGAAGGAATGTTATCGGATAGTACAGGAATACCAATTGGATTATACGTATTGTTTTCTGTATTCCAAATGTAGTACGTATTATTATGATGTATTATTGGATCACCTTCCTCGTTAGGAATGTCATCCACATCTTGAACGTCGCCTAAGTTGAAACCACTGTTAAGAATATCAACAAAAGCTTGTTTAAGGCTCAAGTTAACAAGTAACCTGGAAGGGTTAAGCGGGTCAATTGACGGACTACCAATAGTTATGGAGCCGTTAGGGGATTGTAAGGAGACGTTTCCGAATTGACCATTATTAAGATGGTAAGCAAAACCAGCCGCTTTAACCATAGTTTTAGGTTCAACACCGTCAATCTTACCACCGGTGTAAAGTGAAAGATTACGAAGTTTGAAATCGGTTATGTTTGGAAACTCGAAAGAACCCGACGATTTATTAGTCGGTACTTTTGGTGGTGTAGAAGTGTCGTCACCAACTCTAAAAGTTTTGGTGTCAATGTCGTAACCAATAACACCTAGGGAAAGTGCTGGGGTCTGCAAAGACGAACCCAGCATAGCAGCTATGTGATATTTATATCCGTTCAGAGCCATAAGTAAACTACCTTATTAAGTTGTTGGGTTAATGAAGTACGCGGCGTATTTCAATACGCTACCATCTACATCAACAAGGTCTGGTATTTCGACTTCAAAGCCAGTAGAGTCTAGTCCTGTAACCGAAGGTGTTCCATCCGTAGGATTAACTATACTCACTTTATTAGGGGTAACGACTGTATTGTTCAATTGAACAGTCTGTACGTCAGAATCATCTATAATGAACACTCTACCTTCTTGGTATAAGTCCGATACTAAAACATTCTCAGCTTGCTTAGACCTTTTCTCATAAGTAATAGCAGTAGAACCTTTGTTAACCTGCAAGGCACCAATTTTCCAGTTAATAGGATCTTCAGAGCCTGAACTCGGTTCACTTAGTACGTCTATAGCCCACCAAGTAGGAGTACCTGCAGGCATAAAGACAGGTATTTCTGCTCTAGCCCAATCTCCGGTACCAGTTATCTGAGCTGTTAAGATATTACTATTTGTGGATGATAGTATCTTAACGTTACTTACTTCATCTTCAGGTGCTTTGTAGTCGAAACTCACAACAATCTGGCTAGATACTACGAAATTATAGTCGAAGAAGAAGGTACGTACCCCACAATCATCACTAAAGTTACTTGCTGTAACTGATAAAACTCGGTCCATAGAACCTACTGTAGTATCAACATCAATTTCATCGAATTGAACAGATAGACTTCCATTACTGGTATCGGTACACCAAATTAACCAGTTAGGAGCGAATAGATGGATATTATCTGTGCCAGGATCTGTTTGGAAAGTTACCTTATGATCAACATTTCTTTTAATGGAGAAATTACCATTAACAGCAAGGTTTCTAGTAGTAGCTACCGTTGTAACTTCCTCAGGAACTAAATTAATCTTTGACCCATTTATACCTAATGAAGCAATAACAGCTCCAGATATCCTATGTTTAATATCAAGTTGGTCTTGATTACTCCAATCTAAAACTAGATTGTTTACGTCCCCATTAATTTTCTCTCTACCCGTAAGATACTCATTAGTACCAATAATTGTTAACTCGTCGTCCACTTCTGGTAAAAACTGAAATTTTACACCATCAGATATTACACTAATGCCAAGTCTACGGCGTTCGTCATCGTAAAATAATTCACCTTCTAACACCAAATCATCAACTTCTTGTGGGTTATACCTTCTAACTTGTACCCTATACATTATTCATCTCCTGGGTAATTAATTCCACCGATAACAAAATCAGTGTTACTAAATTCATGTTCGTAGGATGCGCCACCAATTGTACCAGCGTATTCACTGGGGTCAGAAGTGTAAAAACCTCCAGAAATTATAGGAGTAGGATCTGGTTTATATCCATCCCCTGAATTACCACCGTCAATAATACCGAACTTAGGGCTTCTAAAGTTTTGGGTCATAGGCATACCCCAGTAAGACCCATCGGCTTTCTTTGAAACCATAACAGGGGAACCAGTACGGGAGTCTAAGTTAACCATGAATTGGTTATAGGGGTTCAACTCTGTGGCTGGAACATTAGCTTCCGTATCGTAGAAGGCCAAGCTAGAAAACTCTGGCGATACCACATTTATACTCAATGTTTCGCCGAATATAGAATGTTTGACTTCCACGTTCACAATAAAACGGGTACCAGGAGTAGGTGGCTCTAATGAATTTTCAATGTTAGGTTCACTACGTTTCTTTTCAATAAGAAAAGGAAATGCAACTAAAATAAACGGAATTTTAACCCCGTCTAGATTAGTACCATACACCAAAATATTACCCATATTGAAGTTACCTGCACTTTCTGGTATAACAAGAGAATGCCTTACAGTATCTTCTTCAATTTGTTTAGACGCAACTAAACCGCTAAGCCCGGTAAATACCTTAGTACCGCGTAATCCGGTATCAGCGGAAGAAGGTATAAACCCAGCTACGTTACCAATTTCAAATGAATGAACTGACACAGCGCTAAATCCGGTTAACGCGCCAGAAATCAATGATTTACCAGTATGCAAAAATGATGCTAAAATATCAGCCATTTTCTACCTCTTTTAATTTAAACAGAATTAGAGAATAGGTTTGTAGATTTTACCAAAGTATACTATTCTTCTGGTATTCCCATATTATCGAAATCGTATACGAACGGGGAACCCCAAAACATTCTTCCAGACTGAACTACAAAAGCGGGAGTTTTTGAACGACCGTCTCGTTCTATAAATATTTGATCAGCATCCTCTTGCCAAGGCCATCTAGTTAATGCGTCATCTGTTTCAAATCTAGCGAAGGTAGCAACATCTTCAGACAGGTTTGATAAATCAAATCTATCCAATAGATTAGGTATATTGAGAATTAAGCGGAACACCATAATTGAACCCGCTGTAGAAGAACTGCTTTTGTACTTTGGTATTGTTCTATAGTTGTTTATTCCACCTATCAATGGAACTTCATCATTAGCGTATATAACAATATTACCTACTTGAATTTCATCGGCAGTTCTTGGAACTTCTAGTTTAAGTAATATTTCAGAGTCGTGTCTGGGAGTGTACTTAATTTGAGATTCCGCTCCGGTATAGACTGTATCTCCTATTGGTATAGTAGAAGCACGCGGCATAACTTCACCAATAGCATTACCTAACTTAAAAGAAGTTATCTGTATTGGATCTTCTTCATCGAGAGCTTGCAAGTTAAGCAGCTGAGCTCCAGTATCTAGTAAAACTATATGTTCCATTATAAGTTCCTTGGGTCAAGTTCTTCAAGACTATTATCTAGTAAAAGCACTCCAGCAATATTTGAATCTAGTCCGACTGTGGGTGCAGATAACGATGCTTCAAGAAAAATGTTGGGTGTCCACGTGTAGTTCATTCCAATATTTGGGTCTATATGTCCTATAACTCCCGCACCTACTTCAATCTCTGCGGTAGCTGCTCCTATTATTCTCTCAAGCACTAAGTGTATAGGAGCAAGTAAATAGAACATACGAATTAGATCACTAAGATCAGCGTTAGGACTAAATATTACATCGTATTCTATTTCAACATGCGAAGTTGGGTAGTGAGAACCACCTTCCCATACTGGAGTAAATTCATCTTGCAGCTGTTCTAATATTTTGTGGTAGTTAAAAGCAGGATTACTACTAGTAGCGTTATCACCTAGATCTACTGTCCATAACTGACGCATTTGGAGTCGCAAGTTTTTTACAAATCCAATAAAGTGTACAAATTCAGGTGTACCACTTTTAGGCCAGTAAGTAGAGACATAGTCAAATACTCTAGCGTAATCTTCATCAGTTAATTTTTCTGAGTAGTAGTCAAAACCCTGTAAAACCGAACCGTCAATAAGAGTTTTGCGAGATTGCAAAGCCCGGCGTCTTTGAGTTATGATAGTGTTATCGTCTAATTGAACGGTTATATCATCTTTAGGTTCCCCGTTTTCCATAACTCTTTCAACATGAGCTACCTTACCGTAACCATTATTTGTGTTAATGTAATCCCCGCGTTTTATGTGAGTACTAGAGCGACTACGTACTAACTGGGATAACGGTTCTCCAACATGTTTATCAATCTTTTCAGCTATTACTTCAAACAGAGCTACGTAGTACTCATTTTCACGTAAGTTTTCATTTAAGTACCGTATGTAATCAGGTTTATTCTTTTTTCGCATTACAGTATCACTCCCGTGGATATATCCCTGCGTTGTAATACTCGTCTAGTAGTATAATTCATATTTAGAATTACTTTATTAATCTTTATGAAGTACCAATAGTCAGCTATTATATCACCGTTAGTTCGTATTCCGTAAAGACTGGTATCCAGTAAGCTAGTATTAAATCCTATATCGTAGGATAATACTACATTGTCCACATAGGACACCGCATTTTGAGTGTTAGTATCAGATAATGATCCTTCTAACATAGCATATATGTCTGAGTTGTATAAGGAATAACCAATACTACCTTGCTTGGGGTTGTTAAAGTCTAAAATAGAATTGATTATTTTAGGTTTGACTGTAGTTAAATCAGTATTTTCATTGCAGTAAACATTTGCTTCAATATTTACAGGAACTATTAAAGGGTCTTTACGCAGCAATGTTACTTGGTAAATAGCATTAGCGTTCATGTAATTTGAAAATTCAGTCCATTCATTCTCAGTTAGAGATTTACTTTCGGACGTTAGCACAGTAGCTTCTACCACGTTTATCCAATTGCGCTTATTAGGTGCTATCTCGGCCTGCCCACGAAATAAAGCATCCCGTATTTTAGGGTACTGTAGAGCTACAGTTACGTAAGATGATCTAGTAACAGCAACTTCGTTTGATGCTCTAATCTGAGCGCCAACATTTTGGTAAGTTTCTAGAGGCAGTTCATCGTCAAAACCATAAATACCACTTAAAACATAACCGTTAACATCTAACGGCAAACTGTTATTGGTAAATTCAGATATAGTGTTAATAGAAGGTGTCGCGTTACCTAAAGTTTCAGCCCAAATTATTTTAATTTCATCGTCTTTATCCGGGCGTTTACCATATGCATTATTACCAAATTGTACTAGCACATTGCCTGTATCAAGAGTTTTAGAAATGAAAACCTTTTCATTTTTACCAACCATCCAAGGTCTAAGTGATTTATTATTACTCCACTCTATATCATTTACATATACGTACACGTCTTCATCAGATATGTTGTAATTTTCATACCCAATTTCTACTTTTTCATACGGGATACCTTCCGCCGTACCTTCCATAGTGAAGATATTACCCTGTACCAGTTCCACATCTTTATACGTTTCATAAACGGTAAACACAATATCTTTTCTGTTGAAAAAATTAGTTCCATCTATAACAAACGATGTAAAGGCTGGTATAGTAAAAGGATTATCATGATCCGGTATGGATAACCGTACTTTAATTTTAGCTGGTACTTTCCTACGCAGCGGAACCCCTAGAAAATTCATAGCGGCGTAAACAGTTTCTTTAGAAGAACCAGGTAGCATGAACGCATTTTGGTTAGCCCTAACCATGCCGTAGTTTAAGTGCGCAATACCGGCGGCAATATTACGCATAAGAGTTTGACCTACAGCAGTTTGGGAGGTATCAGACCAAGCTGTATTGCTTTGAAGAGATTGCATGAACTGTAGAAGAATACCAGGGAAATCAATGATTTCGCTGTTTAATGTCAATTCATCGGGAATTGTATCTACAAAAGCTTGCTGCAACACAGTTTCTAATTCAGAACGATTGACATAGTTAAATACTTGAGGTGCTTGAACCGCCACATGGTCAAGCGCCGATTTTATCATAACATTTACTGTATGTAAGTTATCAGTCATGCTTACGCTCCGAATTCAAATGAGTAAACTTTTAAGGTAGAATCGGTTATTTTTAGATAAGGTAAAGTTGCTAAATAGAAATCCGAGTCAACATATGGCGTTATTCTTGGGTTAATTAAAAGGATTTTATTACCTAACCATTTACGAATTGCTAATATAACATCCGTTTCCATTAAATAGGCTGTTAAATCACCTATGGGGTCCATTAGTCTAAATGGTAGATTGGAACCATATGTAGGTTCAAAATCTTCTGTACCAATAGGAGTTGATAGTAAATGTCGTATTTGCTTACGTAAAGCTTCGTCGTCCTCTACCAAAATATTATTGTTATTCAGAAGAGCGTAGTCAGGGTTAACGTCTCTGATTATAACAGATTTTGCTAAAGTTGCAGATTTTACATTAGGTCTTGATTGATGTACCCAATCATTATAAGCCATACTTACGCTCCGGTTTTACCTTCTTGGGAAGGTATCTGAGGTCTGGGTCTTTCCGTGGTGCTAGTAGCTTGTGCTCCACCGTTTATATTAACGTTGGCTCCATCTATATTGCAATCACCTTTAGCTACTATATTTATGTTACCTTGAGCACCAAGATTAAAATCAGCGGCTGAAGCAATACTAATTGTGCCATTAGCATCAATATGTATTGTAGTGCCAGATTTATGTATATCGGTTTTAGTGTTCTTTTCTACGTTTACTGAACTTCTATTACCAGCTGCGTCAACAGTACCACGCGTATGGGGATAATCTTCTTTTAGAAGTTCATTATCTTTGCTAACGTCATCAGTAGAAGGTGACCCAGAATATCTAGGATTATGGGGATCGTTTTCGTCAAAACGAACGTATAGCTTACTACCAATAGGTGGTATATTAACTCCTCCAACACCCGCACCAGCATTACTATAGCTGTTAAATGTTACGTCAGGAATACTCCAAGGTAAGTCTTCATCAGAAATATTTCTGTGTAGCATAGGTATACGTATTTGAACTCGTTGACGTTGTTTTTTATCATCTTCATCCACATTATTAACCACAAAGCCAACCATATTATTTGATTTGACTTGGGGTCTAGTAAAATCCGTTAGTGGATTACCCATCATAGGCATAGTTAAACACCTCCAGGGGCTTGCGCAGTTAACACAAGTTTTTCTAAGTACCTATTATTTTGAATTAACTTAGTGGATGCAGTTATAATGTACTTACCAGTTAACTCTAAAGCTTCGCCTTGAGTAGCTGGATCCCATCCTTTAAATTCTACTACATCCAATAAGTCTACACCCGATACTACGTTAGTAAGTAGCTCAATGTCATACGCAAATGTCGCTTTGATACGAGGGTTCTGGTGTATAGCATCATTCCATTTTTCGTGTGTGTTACCCGACAACGGAGGCAAGAAATTAATGCGACTACCAAGGTCACCAATAGCATCTTGTATAGAAGATGAAACAGAATTAGCTGCTGACATCATAGCCATTTGAATCTTATTAGCCTCAAACATAGAGCCATCTTCTTTTAACCCTATAGAACTAGTTCCGTAACCGTGACCAGAGTTACTAGCAAGTGATTTGGGCGTCGTTGCATAAGTAAGAATAGGTAGACCGGAGTTGTCGTATGTGAATCTAGCTTTAGGTCCAGACTTAGACAGTTTTTCTAAGTCTTTGAATTTTAAAACACCTGTATCAGTAACAGCTTGAATCATGGACGTAGCTTCTCCTGCGAAACTCTTAGAAGCTACGTGCTTAAGATACTGCGCGATAGTTGTTCCATTAGGGAGCCAATTCATAAAATCTTTTGTGGTATCAGCGTCAACTTTCAAACCTACCATACCGCCTATTTCGTTAAATACATCAGCGGAAGTACCCTTAACATTTTTATCAATAACTTTTTTCATATAACCAATTTTATCAAGAACAGCATTTACGCCAATTGCTGTGTATGTTCCCGAAGGAGCTATTTTAGGTTGGCCCATACTTTTAAAGTTCAAGGTAGGGTTCATTGATCTAATACCAGTACCTATGTCAATAGAAATAGGAGTACCGTCAAAAATTGGATTGTTTCTAAATATGGAGGCACTATCTTTGAAAGCGAAGTTAAAACTAGGTAAATATTGATGTATATTGTTTATTATATATAAGTGTGATATTATACTAGAATTTATACGCAAATCAGAACCGTTGGCTCTGATTTCTAAAGCGTACTGACCATCAATACCTTGCATAGTTATACCTCAAAATGTAATTACTTTACCTGATAATGATTCCTTACTATCAGATTTTATAATAGAAATTATTCCATTTACGTCCGGTACGTAAAATACTTCCCCAGTAGGTATTTCATGGGGGTGTATATAGTCAGAACATGCTACTATTACAGGCCATAATGCTGTAGTGCCCCAAATCTCAAAAGACAGCGTAGTTACAGGCTTTGAGTTACTGTACTCAACTCTAATAGGTCTCGGTAGTTGCAAAATACTAGTAAATTTTTTACCAAACGGAGTTATTAACCCGCTATTACCTTCAAGTAAATTTTGCAAGAGAACATCTGGGGCAGTATAGGTAGCAATAGACGTGTAAACTGCTCCTTGCTTCTTAGTAATCATAGACTACTACCTCCACCAAAGGATCGTGCATTTAAGAAATCCGCTGTACCGTATACAAGTGATGTACGGAAAGTACATTCTACTTCTCCAGAAATAGGAAACCCGTCTTTATCAAGTTTAGTATCCAATGTTTCTGATGCGGCACTTATTATACAGTCTTCGAATATCATCATTCTTCCAATGCGAACAGTGACACCATATCCTTCTCTACCACCGAAAGCTCCTGTCAATCCACCTTTAGGACCAGGAGGATATAGTAACCCACCAGCCCCGTTAACTGGAAGAACCATCTGCATTAAGGCAGTTATTGGCCTATATACATCTTCTAACCCTGAAGAATTGGCGTCAAATAATAACGTCAACGGTATTTCTAAAGGGGTAGTCCCCATCCACATTTGATATGACAAGGCTTGAGACTGTGGGTTAGCACCAATACTAGAAGCTATAGCGCTTGCAGCACCACCTGTAACATTATCAAGTAAACCTGCCAATGTAGTAGGTAACGGGCTTTCCCAATCTGATTGAACCCCTAGATTAGTAGTTTCGGGTAAATCCGCTAAAATATCAATACCATGACCGTTACATGATATTTGACATATATAGTTAGGGTTTGTAGCCTTAGCTCCATTAAGTAATCTATTTTTACCCATATCTTTTCCTTTAAGCCATAAATTGCGAATTAGCCATCAACATAGCTAACTCGTCAGTATGGGGAATACCGCTAGGATTAGGAACAGTATCATTTGATTTATTGCTTTCACCGCTACTAGATCTGCCTTGAGCAACTGAGTTGGCTGGTTTCCTAGCGGGTGGTTCAAACGGCGAAGGCATACTTTGAACAGAAGATAAGGATGGAGCTTTAACACGATCTTGCCCGTATTCTCCCATTCCTTTACCTATTAACTTACCCACTTCCGTAGGCCTCATGTTAACAATGTTTTCTTTTAATCCAAGCCTATTTCCTACATTGGAACTTAACATCTGTTGAGCAGAAGATGTCTTTGTCTTAACCAATCCCAAAGCTTTATCAGCAGTAAACCCAGGCTTATCCCTTTTATTGCTAATCATTTCATTATATGTTGGCATAGGTTTACGTTTAGGATCGCTAGTGTCCTCAACTTTTACTGGTTTTGTAGAAACTACGCGAGCAGGAACACCTACTTGTCCCTTCTTCCAAGCTTCCATGTTAAAGTCTTTGCGACCAGCACGGCCTTCTTCCATGGCCTTACTAATCCACGACTTTTCAGATCCCCAAGTTGCTTCCGAACCGTATCCGACATGTATGCGATGCTTTCCCATGTAAGATGCACCAGCACCAACACCAGTAGCGCCCGCACGACTACTTTCTCTAATGAAATTTTCAAAGTATGGCCTATCGTCTGGGTTAGTAAAATCTAGCTTACGACCACCTTTCCAGAGGTCTATATCTCCTGCTCCCCCATTATCATGCCTAGTAGAACCAGTCCAACCCCCAGGCTTCTTATGCATAAGTGGATTACGAGAAGATGATTGTCCCCCGGAAGCTACAACTACCTTATCAATACCAGCTTGCTGTGCAGCGTAGTTATATACATCTTGTAGGGACTCCTGTAAATCTTTATTACGTATCTTGCCTTTGTTAGCCATAACAATGCGGTTTTCAAAACCTGATGGTCCTGAAGGAGTAATAGGTTTACCATTTCCTAAAGGTATACTATTAGGATCAAGAACACCAGAACTTATTAGACCAGCTGGAGTAGCTGCTCCTTTTTGTACGTCAGCTAAGTAAGCTTTACGCTTACCAATTTCCTTATTAGGATATTTAGGACGCTCAAACTGACGAACATGGGCGGATAAAGCTTCTTCAGAAGTAGTAGCCGACGTTATAGCAGCGTTAGCACCTTTATGTGTACCAAGCATTTCTTGGCGATAAAATTCTTGCTGTACTGATCTATCTCTCCAGTCTTTACCTTGTTTAGCTGCTAGAGCCTTCAATGCTCTAAGACGCGATCCTCGCCATTGAGCCGTACCACCTGACGGTTTACCTAAATCATTAGGATTGTAAGCAGCAGGATCTAGGCTAGATCCACTTTCGCCTCTCATAGAGGCGATTTCACCTTTGGCCTGTTCATGGGTTCTACCAAGACCACCTTGGTCTAAAGGCTTAGTAAGAAACTCGTACCAACTCTTAACATTTTCGTTAGCGCCAGAACCAGTAAGTGAAGAAGTACCTTTAACCTTTGTAGATACGTTTTTATAAGCTCCTATATCGGTAGAAGTGAAAGCATTACTAGGACCAGCAACTTCTGGCATATTGCCATTATAAGGACTTTTGCCAAATAATCCCGTATTAGTTCCTATCTGCCCCGCCGCAGTTGGGCTAACAGATTTTCCATCTTGCTGCGAGCCTCCAGTAGATTCATTAGGACTTCTATAAGAAGGATGATTCATAGGGTTACTGGGATCGTTAAATACGCTAGGTCCAGAACCACCATTCTTCACTTCTTCAGCACTGTCAGCATCGGCTCTATCAAGTCTATGATTTTTACGCCTATCTGAATTACCATCTTCAACAGCGCGAGTAGTTTCTGACGTGGTGTATGCAAGCACCTTAGTATTATTCTGCATAGCGCGGAATACCCTGCGCATTCCAGCATCAAGTACACTTTCCCTTGCTTTAGACTGAGTAGACGAACTTGTACTACTCAAGTTTTGCATCATATTTTCTACTGTATCAGCTCCACGAGTGATACCTAAGTAGCCAGTAGTTACGTTGGTAGAAGGCGTAATAGCCCCGCCAGCTTCCTGACTTTTCCTATAGGCTTCTTTGCGCATAGCATCCAAATAACGAGGGCTATTCACATCAGCATCAAAATTGTCAGCTGCCTCTTCAAAGGACGTAGTACTACTTCTATTTCTGTTACCACGCCCAGGAAGAGTTTCAGTGAAAGGTCGCTTACCAGAAGGTTTGCTATTATCTTCGCCAGTAATCCAGTTAAACAAATCTTTTGCATGTCCTAAAGGCGACTTCATAGTCGATTGTCCTTTAGTTATTTCTTCCATTCTTTCTATATTGAGCAATGCTCTCTCAGCCGACCTAGTAGAAAGGGATTTGCCAGTGAAATACTCTGGAGCTCCGAATAGTATTGAGTCAATAGCCCCCGCTATACCCGCATCTACTTTTTGTGTAGTACTAAGTTTGTTGCCACTGTCTATTTTATTAGCATTTTGATAGCCTGTGTAACCCCCATAGGCTCCAATAATAGGGGTTGCAACTTTACCTATAAGTTTTAGACCGCCTTTCACGCCGCCCTTTATAAGCTTATCAAAACCTATTGTACTTAATAGCTTACCTGCTCCTGACATGCTACTTTTAAACAATAAGGATACTGAAGCAGCCAGACCTTTAATACTATTAAGAATAGTTGTAGACATATTAGCAACATGTCCACCGGCTTTTGTAACAACTGTTGAGGTTGAGCGAGTTACTATTTTGCCTGTATTAACAAACATATTCCGCAAGGAACCTGACAGGTTACTAGCAAATTGTTTGGTGCTACTTAAAGTGTTAGAAAATAGCTTATTTTTTATGCTATTAGCGGAAGTTGCTAACTTACCGATTTTACCTTTAGAAAATACTTGCTTTAAAGCGTCATGACCAAGCTTTAGACCAATTATATCCGCAATACCAAGGCCACCACTACCCGCGCTTGAGTAAATTGCAGCCTTGATATCACGTAATAGTTCAATTTGGTCTTCAGAATTCTCTAGAAGCTCTTTATTACTATCTATGACATTGACCTGGTATTCTTCCTCGTTTTTCATACGAGTTTTTTCTTCGCGATCTGAAACAATAGACCGCATACCAAATAGGCTTTTCATTTTATCGCTATACAGGTCAGCCATTTATTTATCATCCATTACCGGTTGTTATTTGCTGTTACTTTTATCAAGACGTTCAACGCTCTAACTATAACGTCTAGGGAAGCAATATACTTCTTAGGATAAGGATCCATACCATCTTCTTGTCTTGATTCCTTCACTAACCTTTGGTGGTTATGAAAGAATTGAATAGTAGGTGTTTCATCTGTAATATGTATACCATGGTATTTACATAAGTCATACTGTACATCCATCAAGAAGTTAGGATCAAACAGCGGGAAAGAAAGAGGTGGCAGTAATAGCTACTGGCACCACCTCCGGTGTAGGAGTTACTTTTTCACCCTTATTAAGTGATTCTTCTATATTATCAGCTTCCTCGAATAGAGCTTTGACTAACGAAGCCATTCTGATGAGCATCAAATTATCTTCAGTATCACTATTGTCTACTTCTTCCTCGCTACCTTCATTATTAGCTTTTTCCATAAGGGATACAGTTTCTGCTAGTTCCCTAGCTTCCTTACGGAAGTATTCAATTGCTTTTTGTGGATCAAAGGAAGTATCAACTATTTCAAGAGTTTCTACTAGACCGTGGTTTATATGCTTTTTAAATTCTACTATATCTTCATATAAAGCTAAACCACCACGGTTTAGCGCTTCTATTTTCTTTTCCACGTAAGACATTTCATCATTATCTACCAAGTCTTCAGGAATAGGCACAAATTGTGCTTGCTCAAGCAACCACTTCCTATCTTCCGGAAAATCATCGGAGTTTTCTATTAACTCCGCGTCCCTCATAGTAGGGAAGCATATACCTTTTTCTTTCCATCCATTAAATTCTTTTTGTGTCATGTTCAACTCGTTAATTTCCAAGTTGGACATACGAATTTCAACATCAATAGTGTTACCATACCTAGTGGTGTACTGGAACTTATGAGGATACTTCTTATAAGAGTTTTCACGCAGCCAGAACAAGTAAAATTCGAAATCTGTTGGTGTAAGGTTACGCACATCAACATTAATATAAGGATCTACAGCATCAAGCAGTATGCTAATAGATTCACTTTTATTAGCCGCATGTATCATCGATAAAGCGGCTATGTCTAAAGGCTTAACAAATATCTCTTTGGTATCATATGGAACCATAAGAGAAGGTAAATTCTGCCTAATCCAACCCTTTCCTGGCGACGACGAAGAATTAACCATAGGGTCTTCAACTTCAGAAGTTTCCCTCCTTTTAATAGTTACTTCGTCATCTTTGATAGTATCATGTCTTTCTTGAGCAGGAGACTTTCTAGCCTTTTGAATTTCTTCTTGTATTGACTCATCAAATTTGAAAGGTTTAGCAGCTTTACTACTTCCAAATACATCAACTTCTCCGCTTCGTATTTCTCTGGTTTTCATTTTACTTTTCCTTTGTATTGTTGTTCCGTTTTATAAGCTAAATTCAAGTGTGTCAACACTGAATTGCTGGTTTACTTGTACCCTGCCAGATGAATCCTCATATGAATATGACGTTGCCCCAGTGGCAGCAGGCCAACAATTTTGGTAAGCTAACTGCATTATAGGTTTATTAGTTTTCAAGTTATATAGTTCAACGTATATTCTCTTTTTATAATCATTGGCTACCCCGTAAGAACCATCTAGCGGGTTAAATACCTTTTCTTTCCATTCTTTAAGCCACTTAGTAACGGAATACTTATCATCTTCATAGAACATGATGTTAAGGCTTTCGATGTCAGTAGTATCAGCAAAGTAGTTATTACTACCCTGACTACGTCTACCTTTAGCCTCAGTATTTATATACGTAGCTTCAATGGTTTCTACTATTCCCTTATAAGGGCCAGGTTGACCATCAAACAAAGTAATCCACCGGAATAAAGGAGCGGGTGGTGGAAGATTTAATACATCGGTTCTAGTAAGCATTTTTTAAGTCCAATCCGTCGCAACTAAACTGAACAGTGAAAGCATACGGTCCCGGCGTCTCTCCCAATTCAGCGGGTTCCTTTGCAATAGGATAAGCATTTAGTAGAGTATACGTTAAAGCTGCTTTACCCGTTGTATCATATATAAATACTGGCATGTCAACAGCGTAGTTTAATTTACTTACTGACACACCAGAATCTGAATCTCGTACTAACTTCATCCAATTGTAAATAGATAGAGAAACACCACCAGTAACTATTTCATGGAAATTAACTGAGAACTGGTTATCGAACTCTAATGATCCAGCGTGGGCTACACTGTGGCCAAATAATTTTACTACTGTATGACCAACACCAACTGTTGGTAAAGATGAAGACTCGTACAATTTACTCAACAAGTCCCCATTTACTCCCGGTAAAGATGGGAATATTATCTTATGCCTATCACCGGATAATATATCCGGTAAACTGTTTAGTTCATTAAAGAATACAGGCATTTTTATACCTTAAATAGAAAAAGGGTTCGCGAAAGAATTAACAATCGCGAACCCTTGGTTATCCAAATGGTATAGGTTATAGAAATTAAAGTACAGGGATTCCACCTACTAACATTCTATCGAAGGAGAATGTTGCAGATAGTTCCATACCTTGCGATGACTGACCATCAAGCTGTACATCGCCAACTTCTTGTGGGAAGAAGTTTTCCATTTTAAATGTACCGGCCACAGAACCAGTTACATCGTACACTAGCAAAGTAGCATCAATTGAATACTGATTTTTGTATCCCGATGAGCTACCACTTTCTGTACCAACTATATACTCATCCCAAGCTTTTAAGGCTATGTAGTTACGTAAGTCAGCAACTTCACGATACGTAACGGCTAGCGTGCGGGTATACATTTTTCGACCACGGAATTTGGTAACATGTCCGTGTAGATTGTTTTCCCAAACCTCGTTTTGAAATCCAGGAATACTAGCTGTTAAACAAGATAACGTGAGATCAAAAGATGACCCGGCGTTAGGCAAGTTGCCAAGTAATAGCTCAAAAGCCGATGTATCAATAGCATCAGGAAGGCTATTAACTTGGTTAAAAGTTATACGTCCCATAGTATAGGTTTCCTTCCACTATTAGGCGAAATTCGCGGTTTCATCAATAATTTCTTCGAACGCAGCACCAGTACGTACCAGATAACCACGAACAAGGATGCCTTTAACCACTCGCGTGATTTTCAAGTATACATAGTAGTGTAACTGATCCGCATCGATAACTTCAGGCGGGTTATTATCATCATCGCACTTAATACGATAATCATAAAGTCCACCTGTACCATCCCTACGAGTCATAGGCTTCAACAAGGTCTCACCAACTTGTATCGCGTTGTTACGTGTATACGCGGTATGGGGTTCAAACAATGTGTAATCGAGACTATCAACAAGACCAGTCTTGATGATGTTAAGAATACGACGAGCATGAACCGAAGAAAGAATAGTTTTCTTCACCTGCAGAGTTTCTTCTGCCATAACCACAGGACCGTTAATAGGTCGATCCTCGATGTAGTTAAGACCAACACCATATAGAAGTTCTTGCTCAGACGGAGTATACTTATGGCGAAGACCAATAGCGTACTTAACACCGCCACGGTTAAGACCAGCAGGCGCTCCAATATTGTTAGTAAGCCTGTCAGAATAGGAGTAAGTAGCTCCAATAGGACCAGACGGCGGAATGTACCTATGCTCACCAGTATTGATATCCGCTATAAGAACATCAGGTGTATACATAGCAACGTAGGAGCTATCGATATCAAGCTCGTTAACTCGATACTCACGTAAAGTCTGCGCTTTCTGCTTATCAGAAGGTGCATCAAGAATAGCCAAGCAGTCAGAACGACGTTCAGCTACGCCAGCCATTTCCTTTTGAACTTCAATAGCGGTATAACCACCGTTCAGAAGGATATCAACCGGGTAGTTAACGCGGTCTTCAATAGATAACCATCCCTGCCTAATCTGGGCAGAAGTACACGCAATACCGTCATCCCCGCCACCAAGCCAAGTAATAAGGCTAGGAGCAGATACTGGGTTACCATCCGCTTTGTATACGGACAAGGAGGAAGTATCATAAGACTCAGGGCTTTGTGTAACACGCAATTCTACTGATTGGGTAGAACCCATGTTAATGCGCTGACTTATATTCTCCGAGTAACCAAGAGAGTTAAGCTGACGAGGGAAAGCCACTGTGTAAGTATCAATAGGTAGATTAACGTTTGACCTATCAAACACTTCAAGACGGAATGAATTGTCAGCCGCGTTACCACGTAGTGTCTTAGCTAATGATACTGCAACTTGGCTATCTCCGAGAGTAACCGCCGCATCAGAAATAGTAGTAACACCATCACCTGGACGGTTAACAACTATTTCAATAGTACGGTCATTATCAGCTCCGCCTGTAACAGAAACAACGGAAGCGGAGAATATGTCATCGTTTGCTTCAAGAGCGGTAGCCAAGGCTGCTAAAGTAGTATCAGAGTCAGTATCAAAAGTAGCTGATACAGCAGTCTCATTTACGTTCACAGATATTACGTTGCTAGTTACCAAAGCACCAGCAATAGTAAGAGTCCAGCGTTCACGAACACCAGTATCAATATTACTGATTTTAATACCGATATCGTTAGCCCACTTACCAGGGTTTTCTGCGAAAACATCGGCAAAGCGATTGTCTTCATGCATAACCGCTACACCGGTGCCATCAAGTGCAAGGTTAGTAAAACTAATCTGGAAAGAACTAGGAATACGTATCAGTATTAGTTTGTTATTCCCAGATGATTCAGATTTAACTTTGACACTAGAACCAGTACCGAAGGTGTTAAGTGCATTCTGTATAGCGATAGCAATGTTTGCTAATGTATCATTAACGCTAGTAGCATACGTTACAGTAGTTATAGACTGTGTAGAGTCACCATCAGTAACGTCTATGTCGAAAGTGTCATCAGCTACCATGTCTTCCGTGAACGACAACACGAAGAACTGACTAAGCCCTCCTTCATAGTCATTGTACGAAAAACTATCCGGAAATGGATCAATCATTAATCGATCATTGTCGGAGTCCAAGAAGATAGTAGCACCAGCATACATAGCCTTATTAACAGTACGCGTAATAAGAACGGTGCTAGTTTCTTTCATAGTAGCTTCAACGGTATCATAAGCAAAGCTGATAGTAGGATCAGCCTTACTACCATACATACGCTTAAAATTTTCGATAAGCCCATTAGTATAAGTGGGCTTTAACGGCCCTCTTTCAAACTCACCAACTACAGCATGACGATTGCCAATTTGGACGTAAGCCTGCTGCGTTAAATCAATAGTTTGAAACTTTGTACTAGGGCGCAAGAAAACGGGTAGAGTCATTTTTTTAGCCTTTAATAGTAACAGTTACGATTTCTTTGAACCAGAAGAACTCCCGGAGCTAGACGACGACCCGCTTCCACTTCCAGAACCGGATGAACCAGAACCAGATGATCCACTTCCAGAACCGGACGATCCACTTCCACTAGCGGGTGCCGTAGCTTTCTTTTCTTTAGTGCCTGTAGGAAGTACCCCAGCCATTTGGTAATCTTCTGTAGAAGGGCTTACGGGACGGAATATGTTCATATTAGGTACTTGAATCAAGTTGGCGGATTCAACACGAATTGTAGTATTCGCCGGAACCTGAACAGAGTCATCGCCCGCCAACTTTATAATTTGTGGTACATTAGTTCGGTTCTTAATCCTAAAAATAGGAAATTCTTTTTTCAATTCCTCGAAAGGATTTTTCTTTGGCATTTTTAACTCCATTAGGCTGTGACGTAGGAAATAGAACTGGGTAATTGGATAGGATTATCCGATGGGTTGGATATAACAATCCCTACAGTATCTTCGCTACTAAAAGGAATTAATAAACAACCTAAAACGTTTAATGTGATAGTATTAGACCCAACAGTAATTGCTACATTACAAGCAGCATCCTCAATTACTAAAGCAAATAGTCTAATGCCTTCCACATTTCCAACTGTATGAGATTCGTCTCTCTCAAGTTGTATATCAATGTTTGCAATTTCATTGGCCTCTTCAACAAAGGAAGCTGCTTTCAAGATATCCTGCCTGTTCCGCCTTTGAGTTTTAGACGTACTAAAACCGTAATTTAAAGTAACCATTTATTTATCCTCGTAAGGCGTAGTTTCATCACTGAAGAAATCGAGGTAGTTCAATTCGTTAGTGACTAGATCAATATATGTGCCATTATATATTTCTCTATTATATGCATCTGTTTCCCCCTCTTTGACTTTAACTACCACGCTATCAATAAGATTAATGGAACCTTGGTACCCTATGTAAGTTTCAAGAGTAAGTACAAATTGATATTGGTAAGCTACACCGGGAGAAGAAAAGTTGGCTTCCGGGATTTGAAGATTTGGATCTATATTAAGCGTCACGCCTACAGTAAAATCACCAAGTGAAAGTTGAAATGCTTTTTTAGGTGCTTCCATTAACAATACATGGGCTAAGTCAATAACATGTTCTTGTGAATCTGTATTAAATACAAACCCAATACCCAATTTAATTGGTCTTATTACTAAGTGAGTTGCAGACTTTTTAGTGAAATCTTTATTAACCGTTATGCCTTTTTCTCTACCAAAACCTTTATTAAAGCCACCTTTTTCACTGTCAAGACTAATGTCGGCTATAGCTCCTACAGCGTAGGGGTAGTCTAACTTACTTTCATTAGACCCGTCTTTTTCTCTGTTTTTACTAGCAAATTCGCGTAAATTTTGCATATTACCAGTAAGCGCCGCGGCAAGATCCCTTCCGGACACTTCTTTAAATTCCTCCCTCAACCATTTAATAGTTTGAGCTATTGAAATGTTCAAGATAGGAGATTTGTTATATTTTCCATTGCTTTTTAGGTTAACACCCACGGATTAAGCCTTTTCAAACCTTGGCTGAATTAGTAGGGCGACCTACCCTGGCTAATATGGAAGCCAATGAAGATCCTGACGAAGACTTTTCTACTTCATTGTCGTAGTCATCGGCTGAATAAAATTCCTCATCCCCACTACTATCTTCATCCGTATCGTCATCGGTAGTATTAGCATCATAGAATAGACCATCTTCTTTTTCGACGTCTACTCCAGGAAATATATGTGCTTCAATATCTTCGGGATCCATTTCCTCTACTATTTCGCCTGCAAGCTCCATAAGATTAGAGAAAATATCAGCGTGCCCATCCTTATTAGACTGACAAGCAGATACCAAGACACCCTTTAAACGTTCAATAGAGGAAGTAGTTGTCATTATTTTGATCCCTTTAAATACAATTAATGGGTAGGCCAGTTGCCCAGCCTACCCATTTAGTTGCTCAATTGTTAGGTACGCTGACCGCGCGCGACCGAACGAGCGTTCGCGACTACCATTGAGATCATTTCATGCATAGCCCAACCACGAGCAGGAACAAAGCGTTCAAACTCATCAACAGCGCGGGACTGCACAGGGTAACGCGAGGTATAGCCACCCAGGTACTCAGGAGCACCAAGAATGAAGAACTCACCATCATTCAGAACTTGAAGTTCAGGCTGGCGGAAACCATCGGTAATAATAGTAGTACCGAGTACGTTACCGATACGACCAGTCTTGATGATTTCCCACTTAGAGATTGGGTCCCACCAAGTAGAGAACGTAGTACCAGTCGAAGCGTCGGTGAGCAGGTCCATAGCAACTATGGCTGCATTTACCGGGATACGCCAATGTTCAACGTTACGCTTAATAGCGGCAAAGATTGCCGGAGTAAACGCACCAGAGAAGTTAGTAAGGTTGTTGCTAACACCGTCGGCAGCGCGAAGCATCTTAACTAGAATACGATCTTCTTCGACCATAATGGCTTCAAGACCTTCGAAGTACTTGTCGTCAAGAAGGTCAGACGACGACTGCATAAAGTCTTTTTCTTCAACGCGCGGCTGAGCTGTGACGTAAAATTCGTCAGCCGGGATAAAGTTTTCACGAACGTACTGTGGGTAGACCTGAGCCAGACCCTTAGTAGCAATAGCGTGAACGTTACGCTGCTTTACACGAATACGAGCAACAGAACCGTCTTCAATAGGCGAGTCCTTAAGGATAGTACGCATGAAACCTTCACGTTCCATACGTTCATTGATTTCCATAGTAATAGCAGCACCAAGTTCGGCCCACGAATTACCAGCACGGTCGTAGTAGGCTTCTTTCAGAGCAGCACGACGTTCTGCAGCAGTCTCCAAAGACGACTGTGTTTCTTCGTGGCTATCCGGAACAAAGTTACCTTGCCTGATCTGTTTAGCAATTTCCGTGATTGCAAGAGCAAGCTCAGTGTTGTTACTAGCGTTAATATTACCGTCGTTATCGAGAATTTTGGAATCAGATCCAAAAATTCGTGCTTCTGCGACAGGTGTAGCTGATTTTCCAAGACGCATTGTTTTCAGTCCTTTTTTTGAATTCAAATCTATTTACTGTTTATAGATTAGGGGTGGAAACGAAGGCCAAGAAGACCATTGTTTGCAGCAGAAGGTGCTTCGATAACCATAGCATCCGTTTCTGTACCAGAACCACCGATAGTGTATACACCATCACCGATAGTAATCGCAGTACCAGCGTCGATGGAGTGCCAATCAACAGTAATGTCAAACATGCTGGTGTACAGGCGACCAGTAGTTAAAAGACCCTGGGTACCAATGCTGGTGGAGTTATTGATTGAAGCAAAACCGTCGAAACGATACTTCATAATTGCTTCCTGGAGGGTAATGTCGTACTTGTAAGTAACTTCAATTACCAAGCCAGCCTGACCAGAATGCAGGGTAATAACACCATTACTGATAGAGTAGTTATTAGCGGTAGTTCCGGGGTTACCAGCGGTCTGAGCAGTACGAGTACCATTAGCAGCTATGGAAACAACGCGGATGTCGCTACCTTTCATAGTCTTGCTAAGAGTAATGGTATACGGACTCGAAGCAGGAGCCACGAAAGTTTCTACAATCGGAACAGTCGTAGGAGTAACCGGAACGCCAATAGCGCAACCAGCATATTTCTCATCGGCAGTGTCAGTAGAAGGCTTGACGTACGCCTTGCCACCTTCAAACACGAAGGACATAGGAGTTCCTTCTTCCACAGTAGCAACACTAGAGTGCAGTTCCGCAACTCGTGTTTCAATCAGTTCTGATTTATTCATGTCGATCATTGAATTGTTCCTTTTACAATGAAGGTTGGTAGTTATTAACGCCCGATTTTACGAACTAAGTCGCGGTAACGGTTTACCGGAACGCTTGGTTTGTCGTTAACGAAACCGTCATGTGCGACTTCCTTTTTAGCCTTCTTATCAGAAGGCAAGTAGGAAGAAGCAATTTCTTTAACGGGACCGCCGTTATTAGAACCAGCAACGAATTCTGCATTCGTAACCATTTCTGAGATACCCTTACGATAATCCTCGGAAGTAGTAGCGAGTTCCTTAGCTTTCTCAAGTATAGCACCGAAGTAACCACTAGACTTAGATGCTAGTGTCCTGCGAACCAAATTCTCTGCGTTAGCAACACCAGCTGTCTTTAACACAGAAGCCAGTTCGTTAACTAGATCATTTTTGGCAAGCGGGAACACACCTTTATTAACACCAAGAGCAGCAAGAGCTATAGTCTTATTCATAGCATTAATACTGTTTGCTACGTCTTTAGCCTTAGCTTCTTCAATAGCCGCTTTTTCCTTATTCAAGCGACGCTCAAAGATCTCTCCGAATTTAACATCGAATTCACATGGTTCAAAACCAAAGGCCGCAAGTTCACTAGAAGCCATATTATCTTTGTTTTTGTAGAGAGTCGGTCTAAACGCCTTAAACAAGCTATTACCAGAATTGAAAACAGCGGCGGCCGTTTCAGAAGCTTGCGATCGTTTAATAGTACCGATATGGGTACTACCAACAAACACAGCAACTTCTCCGCGATCTGTAGTAAGATCGGCCATACGTAGGCTATGGTCGAAGTTAGCAAATTCAGCGGCGTAAACCTTTACATTTGCTTTTTCGACAGTACGCTGAGTTCCCTTAATCATGAGGAAACCATCGTCGTCATTCATTTCATCGATTTTGATAGTCAGTACACTACCATCTTCATCATTCTTGAACACAACGGTATCGGTTTTAAGCACTTTAACTACAGAACCCTTCATAGGTTCACCACGACCATTATCTACAGTGGCCTTAGCTTTGTACTTATCTAACATAGCCTTGAGTTCAGTACCCTCAGAAGTAAATTCGTTATCGTCTTCACCGCTGGCTAAATCGACTACTTTACCATCGTCATCGTCTTTAGACATCTTCGAAGTAGAATCGTCTACCTCGTCAATATCGTTATCCGAATCGTCGTCATCGTCCGAGTCGTCATCTGAATCATCGTCCGAATCGTCATCTGAATCGTCATCTGAATCGTCATTTGACATTTCTAAACTGTCGTCATCAGAATCATCATCCGAGTCGTCATCGGAATTCATATCCAGATCTTCCAGACCGTCGTCATCATCCGAGTCGTCATCGTCCAATGACATATCACTGTCATCGTCTGAGTCATCGTCCGACTCTTCATAAGAGTAAGCGGTTTCAACCCCAGTAATTGGGCAGTACATAGACTCGTTTACCATAACGAATGCGAGTTCGGAGTTAACACCTACTAGAGAACCATCAGCTTCAGAGCGCATAGTAACCAAGTCATTTAGACTATTAAAATCGTCGCCACTAATAACTGTTTCAGAAGCGTTCTCTAACGCTGACAAGGAAGCACCGCTTACGGGAGAATGAATAGACTCAAGGTTAGAAACCAAAGACAGATCTCCATCAGTGAACAAACGAAGTGTAGTTTGTTCCGCGGCAACTTCCTTCTCCGAAAGGAATACGATAACCATTGGGTCCGAGCAATCGGCCAGCTGGCTACCAAGTTTTGTAAATTTCTTTGGCATTTTTTGCCTCCAAAGGGTGAAAGTTGCTATAACAAAAACTTTGTTACAATATAGAATTAACGATACCTAGCTAAATAAAGGTAAATCCGTAGTGTTTCCTTATAGGTAGTATACGCACAATAAAACCGGCTACCCATATTCAAGAGAAATAGCCGGTTTTATTGAATAATTATAGAAGTTTGGAGGAATCAATTAGTAATTGGTAGAGTAATCTCAATCTTAAGTATATTTTTGCTATCAGCAAAACTGTCATTTGCCGTAACAGCGCCTTCTAGATTCCTTGAATAAAAAGTATTTATCATTTTATCTACAGTTTTACTATCCATCGTCTTAGGCCATTTAATAGTTCCCTTCAATTCGAAGGTACTTAAAGAACCAGAATAATTTTTATATTCCCTTACCTTATTGCTCATATTCAAAGTAAAAGAACTATCCAATTCTTTTAGAATTTTTTCTAAGTCTTTTACAACTGACTTTGAGTAAGTCATGAACTCTTTTTTATTGCGACTGTTAATATTGTCAACAAATGTTTTATGTCTACTTTTTATGGACTTAGCATAAGTTGCAATTTTTGGTTTACCAGCAGCTTCTTCCACGCTAGCCATATTAGTAATACGTTTTACTTGATTGGTGGACGCGCGTTCAGAAGAAGCTATCGATTTAAGAAAATCATTTACTTCTTTGGCAGAATCTAAACTGGTTTGTTTTCCATCCATTTTAATAGAAATGTAGGCTTCATCTTCTGGAACATCTTTACCAAATTGATTATAGGTAAGAGATTTAACTGGGTTCTTGCCATCATCAAATTTATTCATTACTTTTATTAAATCATCACGGTCACCCTCTAGTTCAAGTTTACTATTATCCTTGAAAACTAGGTAGCCCGTCATAATAGGATAAGAACTGGCTTTTTCTTCATTGTACTTTTTATTTATGGTATTCAAGTAGGACATTGTTTCACCCTTAGAGTTGTATTAGTTTGCCATTAATGGGATTTATAGAATAATTAGCAGTTTCTGCTACATATTTACTTTTATCTTTGCACAGATTTATTAAATATTTTAAACATTTAGCAGAGTCATTAAACTTCCACATTCCCAAATAAATAGCTGCGTCAATAGCTACACGTTGTGCTTGATTATAGGCCGGTAGTTTACGATGCGCATTAGCATAAGCAATAGAAAGCGCTTTTAGCTTTTTTAAAGCCTCTTCAATAGGTACGCCTGTGTACTCTGCATTAGATTTGACATTTTCCATCATTTCCTTTTTAAACCCGTAAGGGCTAGTAAGGACTTTATAGCATTTATCCGCTTTATCATAGACGTATTCATGTCCTAGGTTATCAGGTGTGGGTACGCCCCTACTCCATTTTAACATATGGGTCATTCTGTGGGAAATATCACCAACATGCTCTACCATAAATGTGTAAACACCGGTAGCAGTCTTAGACATTTGTATATCTAGCATACGTTGTTCAGGATAACCTCTTTGTTGCTCTCCTAAATCAACAAATGCTTTTACCACTTCCTCGGGTATAGTACCATGTTCCACTTCAATCTACCTTTTTCGCGGAGTACAGGAATTTTGTGGAACCCTTCGTACCAGCCTTTCTCAAGGAAACACTGTAACCATCCATACGTAAGGTTAATGGTGAACCATCTCTAAACTGTTCTATTTTACTTTTATCAGCAAAATCATCTAAAACTTCTACTAGTTCAGTTTCCATAGAATTATTGGAGGTAACTAGCATGCAAGAATATTCTTTATCATTGGTATTCTTGTTAAATACCTTCGCGCCTTTCTCTTTTAAAGAGTATTTGGTAAGTACCCTTTTGATTAAAGAGTCGAACTTAGCAAAACTGTTATTTTTAAACGCAGTTTCTATAGAAGCGTTTACATCATCTAAGTATCCCACGGCACTACACCTTTAGCGTTAATACTTGTTTCTAGTAGTTTGAATAATCAAGTCTTTTTGGCCCGATAAGACGTTTAAAAGTTCAGAATCAGTATCGCTATTTAAACATGACATAAGACTAGTTTCATTTATAATGCTCATTAAATTATACAACGTTGCGTAATCCTCATCTGGAACAGATGACCTGAACTTAGATTTAGGGTTTACAATAAACCTACTTATGCAAGTATTGCCATCTATTTTATTGCTCTTATTAACTAAGCTAAAGTTATCCAAAACTTTGTTTAAACTTATAAAGGCTTTTACAGTATCATTTATAAACTTTTCATCAATCTTACTAATTGCTTGATACCGATCTTTATTAGCTTTCTTAACCCTATTGTTAAGTTTACTAACAAAAGGTTTCATTCTTGTTTTTGAAACACTTTTAACAGTTTTATTACGTCTAACCGCAGCTACTTCTTGCTGCACTCGATCTAAGTAAGACATATATCATACCTCTACAACTAGTATAGTTTGCATCGAATAAGGCTGTGTTACGTTGATACCCATTTTTTGTAATTTAGACACAATATCCGTCAATTTAGTTTTGCTAACTCTGGTCATAATATTCATATTAATTAATAATTTTGATGTGTCTTCATCGATATCATAGGATACTTTAACAGTTTTGATACCTTCACTTTTTAGTACTTTTTAGTACTTTTTTAACTGTATTTGTTGTAACTTTATCTAGCGCGTCTTCAGCAATTTTTTGTGCTTCCATAGCCTTTTTAAGTTTTTTAGCTGCATCTAAAAACTTTTTAGTGGTGACGGATTGATTAGTAGCTGATACTTCTAAAGAAGCTTTTTCTATATAATCATTCATTTGTTTTAGAAACATATTGACAGCTTTAGGGGTTTCTAAAGCTTCTCCTTCAACAGCAACATTTGCCTCGTCGTCGGTAACGCCATCATCAGTAGTTAATCGCACAACAGGATTTTTACCCGCCTTAAACAATTGCAAAGCTTTTTTCGTATCTTCTACTGTACCAGTTAAATGTAGTTCTTTCTTATTTTTAAATACAAGATAACCGTTCATAGATGGTAGTTCTTTATCGGAGGCGATTTCTTTACGAACAGTATTTAAGTAAGACATTTCACTTTATCCTTTTGCTTCTGCTTTAGCTGGCAACCAAGAAGGTTTACGCAACCCTTGATCAGAATACCATTTGTGTAATGGTTCCGGATTAATATAAGACTTAATAGTAGTACGCCATAAATCTTTACCATCACCAGACTTATGACCAAGCAACTTCGTCACAGGTACGATAACTTCATTGATTATATACGTATCAGCTTCTTTTTGCTTTTTACTAAGATTGTTAGCCTTATTAGACGGCGACCACTTCTTACTATTCAGACCTTCAATAAGTAGGTTAGTGCCACGAACATGGCGCATTTTATGTGCACCACCAACGTAACCAGTAGATTTTAGATACTTATTAAGACCGGAATACGTGAGGACAGTTGTTTTACCTTTTTTATCCTTCAATGAGAATATAAGGTCGTCACCTTTCTTGCCCTCTTTAAACTCCTTCAAATTTTTCAGAATTTTCTTAGAAGGTATGTCCTTAACAGGAATGATATGATTTTGTAAACCTCCCTTTTTACCTTTGTATTTCAAACGAATGGCATTAGACTTTATAATCACGTGAGCAGGTCTCAGTGATATAATGCCGAATGTCTTTTCACCAGAAATAGCAGCCGCAGAGTTTTGTCTAGCGCCAACCCGCGCACCAGTAAGATATATAAGCATAGCAACCGTAGAAGCCATGCGTACAACTGGAGAAGAGTTTGACAGATCCTTCGTCCAACGCCTTACTGTTTTATCAATTTTGGTATTAATCTTTTGAGCAGTACTAAATTTCTTTTCAGTACTTTCCGTAATGTGGTCAACAGTGTACATTCTAGTAACACCCGCAGCGTTGGGTGTTTTATATGCTATGTAAGCACCTTTACCAGTTTTAGGATCGTATTTACGATTAAACTGTATAGTAGCATTAGGAGGTATACCACCACTTAATGCTTTACCATCTTCAGTGAAGTACTTTATTTTCCCTAGGTCTACACCTACCCTTAAAGGAGCTTTTTCAGGAACATCTACTAGCTTTTGATCCCTGTAACCCAAATCTGCCATATGTTTATACGCTGTTGCAACAGGTACAGGCTCATTATGCGTAGACATGAATGAAGCGAAATCAAGATCGTAAGCTTTACTAATACGGCGCTTTGCTGCGCGGTAAGCTTTAACGTCTAATTCTGATGATTTGGATTTAGCTTTTAAGGCTTTAAGCTCTTCAACTGGTATACTCAAATTCTTACCAGGCTTTTTCCCAGTAAGCTTAGTGTATAGTTGCTCAAGAGAAGAATATAAATTCAAAACACTTTCTTGGCTAGAAACTACTTTCTTCTCAACTTCGTCGTTACCAATTTTAGATACTACTTTATCAAAATTGCGCATAAAGGAAGGGGAAACTTGAGAAGCAAAAGTTCTAGCTTTTTCCAGGTACTGTTCTTTATGGGGGTTTTCCATAAAGTTAACAGCGAAACGCAAGTACTTCAACTCGTCCCTACTAACCATAGGGTCATTAGATATTTCTTTTCGTATAATACGTTTAATATCCAACGATTTCAACTGCATTGTTTTAGGGTTGTCCGGTGTAGTAAACATCGGACCCTTCATTCCCATTTCTCGAAGAACTCGCTTATTCAGTTTAGCTTCAAGTTGTTTTGAGAAAGACTTAGATATTTTCTTTCCAGAATCAGTTTTAGCAAGCCACTGCAAACCTACTGTAATAAGAAAAGAAGAGTACACAGTTATATGGGAAGGTGGCAAATTTGCCACCTCCTTATTCATCCCGTATTCTCCATATGTTTCTTTTACACGTTGTATAAAGTTCATATCAGGTTATCCTACTATATCAAAGATCGGGGCGGCGACGCGCCTTACGCAGTGTTTGAAGTACTTCTCGCAGTTCCCTCATATCTTGACGTATAGCTGCTTTGTCTACGTTCGCTATAGAATTAAGGTTATCCAGATCGTTGTACGCTTCGTTTAAAGTTTTAAATGTGTTGATCCACATAGCTTCATTCTTACGAACGTTCTTTATACCAGATACACCTTTTTGACGCATTAACCAAGATATAATTTTAGGATCATGCGAGTCAATGTCAAAAGCAAGACGTATTTCTGTTTCGTTTGCTATCCAGTAAGGTTTAGCAATCATTTTACCTTTCTTAGTCTTGCCAAGACGCTTCTTCTGGTCCATGAAGAAATCACGGAAACTCTTCATGTTTATCTGTCTACCAAGTTGAAGCGCCGTACCGTCTTTAATTTCTTCCATTTCATCATGTAAGGCGTCGTATACAGCATCATCGATATGTACTTTTGACTCAAAGAGTTCTAAAAACTTTTCCGCTACCTTCCATGAACGGAACCCTACACTAATAAATGGATCAACCCTATTCCAACCCTTGATCTTCTTTAACTCCGGAATATCATCCATAATTAGAATAGCTGGCCAGCCATTAATAATTGCTGCAATAGGATCAATATCGATGAGATCGTCTTCATCTTCATCCTCGTCATCATTTTCTAGATCTTCATCGTTCAATTCTACTTCATCGTCGTCAATCTCTTGGACCTTTTTAATTGACTTAGCAGAACGTACACCATTTATATCCATAGCTTCAGATTTCCATTTGGAAGAACTTTTAACTATGGAAGAAAACTCTTTATATTTTGAAGGGTTAACAGTGAACAGAGTATTCCTCTTAACGCCAATAGTACGTCCATCATATATCTGTATCTTTGCAGACCGCAGTGTAGTAGAAACTACAATAGCAGGTCCCCAAGAAGAATATACAACTGTACCGGGAGCTAAATCTTGAGTTCCTACTGCTTCAAATCCCCAATTATTAGGGTCTGCAGGTATAGCGTTTGCGTAGAAAGGAACCCATACTTTCCGTGATCCTTTGATAGTTGTTTCCGATGTAACTTCGTACATGGCAAGCTTAATAAACTTGTTAATGTCTCGAATATTCCCATCCTCATCAACTAGATCTTCTTCAAATTCTTGCTCAAGGCGTTGTGCTATACGAGCTTTAGCAGATTTATTGAGAGAATTTTCCCAGTTAATAAAGGTCTTCCAAGAACCAAAGTAACCCTGTAAGTCATCCCTTTTAGACCTAAATATAAGGTCCAAGTTCATACGCAACATTTCCATGTTGTCAAACTCAAGAGATACTCGTTTCCACTCCTGACGACCTTCGTAGTTAAATCTAGCAAGCGATATGATTTTAGAAATCAGACGTGCCATTTTAACTTCATCCAGAGAAGGACTTTGATCATCAGGCGTAGCAGTCATTAACCATACATGGCGCACAAAATCCTTATTATACTTGCCACGCGGATCAGGACGGAACATACGCGCAATAGTTTGCTTATGTTCTCCTGGTGTCCAGACAGACTGTAGCCTCAAAATAATAGAAGTCATTTGCCAGTTATTACCTTCACGGATACTGGTTTCGTCTCCTACCATAAGTACTTTTTTGTCGTCGTTTTCGTATTTACGAATTACTTCTTCATCACCGGACGTATAGTGCAAAGCAATTTTAGCGTACTTACTATAACGTAAGAAGTGCTTTGAAGCTACCTTATTATAACCAAGTACCAAAGCCTTATTCTTAGCTAAGTCACCTTTATACTTACTAAAGTGATTATCAAGGTATTTGTCAGCAAGACGTACTTTAGGTGATACCAAATCGTCTCCTGACGGTACACCTTCGCCAGTAGGGTTGCCATCCGCGTCAACAGGTATCCACCTTATGTAATCTTCGTCTTCATCTGGAGCAGCTAACCAAGCTTCAACTTTCTGCAAGTAAACTTGAGCCTTAGCTATGAAGGCTCGTTCTTCTGCATCAGCTTCGTCCTCATCATCATCGTCATCATCATCTTCGTCATCGTCATCAGTTTCTAACTTTTCTTTCTTTTTACCTTTTTGCTTTTCAGCTTCCATCATCATTAACAACGCATTACGCATTATTAGATTATAGAACTGAACTTGCTTAGGTGTCATTTCAGCGAAGTCTACAATATCATCCTTCATAGGAAGCATGTAAGACCAATCTTCTTCGCTGGCTTCATGATAAGCTGTAGTGCTACGCAACCTATCTTTAATAACCTTAGCTTCTTCGTCGTTCTTAATCAAACCAGTGCTAACACCGTATATTTCAGCGAAATTATCAACGTCATCGCCGAAAATATAAGGGTTAACACCACGAGACTGACCAACAGCATCCGCAATAGTGTTAGAAAGAAAAGTACCGGAAGCAATGTGGCGAACATCGCCTTGTGAGAAAGCAGCATAAGAATTTCTTGACCTAGCCGAACTAGGGTTCTTAATAAGGTGGGACTCATCCCCAACGAACATCTTGATACCAAGCATTTTGATAAGCAAGATATAGTGGTTAGTATAAACCGGAGCATCAGCAAAACCAGCCATGGTTTCCAATTCATCGAAAAGCTTCTTTTTAGAAGCAAAGTCACTGTAGGAGTTTACCAAAATAGTGTTAGGCGGCAACGAAGTAAACCACTTGTAAAATGCCATCCAGCTATTAATCTTGTTTTGACGCTTCAACGCTACACGTATTGTGCTAGGGCGGAAAGGTATGGCGTTGACCTTACCTTTGGTAATAGCATTGATTTCAGTTATCATACCGCGCACTAAGTTTCCTTTAGTAGAAATCAAAGGAAGTACGCTTCTGTTAACTATGCCCATAATGGCATCAGTTGTTAGCTGGATAGTTTTACCGCCCCCGGTAGATATTGGCAAAATAGCAGTAGAAGGTGTTTTGCTTAAGCTAGAGTTAATACGACCTTGATGGGGAAGGAAGCCTGACAATCCACCTTTACCAATATGTAGGTTAGGAATTTCAAATGTTTTCTTAGTATTATCTACTAATTGCTTATCCTTTTCATCAGAGTAAGCTTGGTGGCATTTATCAACATCTTCCACTTTCATTTCTGAAATGGTATCAAGAATGTATTGAATGCCAGTTATACGGTATTTAATACCAAGAGCCTTGTACTTACTCTCCATAACGAGAAATTCAAGGTTCTCGTCTATTTTCTTACGGAGAAGTCTTACTAAAGCACGGAAAGCTCCAAGCATAGCCGGAGCATCAGGATATTTTTCATACTGTTCAATGCTATATCCTAGAATATGCATTAAAGTAAGTCTAACGTCGGGATTCATACGAATGTCTTGGTCTAAGAACTCGACGATCCTATTAGCAGGAAACCTATTAAGCATTTCCTTAGCTTCTTCACTATCAGCGTAAGGAATAGCCTCAGAAGTACTCAGTTCTCGAACACTACGCGTTACTGGAGCAAAGTAATCGAGTATACCAGAACTGTATATAGGAGAGCTAAGAAACATGTACTCAGTGGAGGGGTCTAACTTAACCACACCACCTAAATCGATAGTCTCAATACGGCCTGTACTAGATGTAAAAGCGAGAATATCATTAACCCAGTCAACGTAGATTAGCTTGTTATTCAACTGGTATTTTTCGATTAGCATGTCTTTGTCGAACATGCCTTCTTCATTAACACAAGCGTTGGCCTTGTCCATGAAGGCTTTAACAGTATCCAATTTTGGCGGAATAAACATTGGAGCGCCAGAACCGGACATAACATAGTTGCGCTCATTAACTTTGGGTGCAACTTCCTTGATTTTGTTCATACGCTTACTATGAGCGGATACAGTCCGAGGATCAATTATGGTAACGCCACGACGGCCCGCTGCACCACCAATATTATTGTAAATCCAGATATTAAGAAGATATGGAGAAAATTCTTCTGAATCAACTATTTCCTTATATATGATAGGATTGATTTCAATAGCTGTGTAAAATGTTAAGCTTTTAGTACCCGTATTTTCATTATATGCCTCAGAGTCCACGTACATCTTGAACTCTACCATATCCTTCAAATTATCAATGAATTTTTCTTTTAAGCTATCAAAAGCTTCATCTAAAAATCCTCTAATAGTAGGGTTAGGTGATAATTTGTTAATAGCAGCCATAGCCTTTTCAAAAGAAATACCCGCAGAAGATTTCATACCTTCTGGTAAAGATTTCATTAAGCTATCTACTATAGAAGATTCAACATTGTAAAACTGTTCAGAGAACCTTATTGAAATGTTCTTCTTATTTCCGTCTCCAGGATAAAGAGTATATATCTCACGTAATTTAGCAGGATCAATGATATTGGTAAGCTCGTTAATATCGAACCCCATTAACCCGCCAATGTCACTAGAACCTAGCTCTTCGACATTTTTATCATTCAATAACGAAGCAACTATTAACATTCTACCCACGGAATGAGCATTAATCATTACCGTAGTAAGTCCTTGCTTAACTTGTTCAACAGGTGACGAGTAAACCTTTTGACGAGTACGACGAGCCGCCGTTTCTTCCGACATTGAATCGCGTGTCTTTTCAATAATTTCCATAGGTCGTTCCTTTATGGGTATTTGGTACTCGTTATTAATTAACTTTACGGTAATATTGTATGGTAGGAATCGTTACCTAAATCCATCATATTTTAACAGACTTACGTTTAGGAATGTTATCCTTATCTTCCATGTCTATATCCATAGCAGCTACAGTTTTCCAATCTTCAGAAGCACCAACTTTATACTTTTTACATATCATTATAAGTGAGCTAGCTAATTCAGCTGTTGCTGAAAGTGATAACCCTAGACTAAGCAGGTAATTTTTAGTATACGAGTTATAAGCTCTTTCAGCTTGTCCCCTAGAATTTATGTCAAGTATATTTTCAAATACTTTACTTTTTTTCAAATCTAAAAAGTGATTGGCTCGTCTTAATTGTAATTCTAGCAGCGTTGAAAGTTGTTCGCTAATGGAAGGTTCATTGGTATCAAGATCGTCAGCATCCTCTGCTGCTAACTCTACCATAGACTGCTTTAAGTTTTTAGCTATTTCCAATACGTTTGACATTTCTTTTCCTTGCTGTATCATCGTAAGTTGCGAGTAGCAGATTTTTGCTTACGGGTAATAGTACCTAAATTTTTACCATGTATCCATCCATGACAATCTTTACATAGAGTTATCAAATTTGATGGATGGTTTGTACCTTTTGGTAGAGGTATAATATGGTGAGCATGTAATAAATTGTGGAAAGGCGGCGGAAAATAGTTATTACAACGTTTGTTAGCAATTTCCGATATCCTGCAAGTCCAATTATCACGTTTCCTTATATAGTAGGAAAGCTCTTCCCATTTTTCCCCGTATAGTTCTTTTTCTACATTTTTACGTTTACTCTGACCCTTTGCAAAAGATCTACCTCTTTTAAAATTGGGTCTAAAGTTCGGTCTCATCTTTTCTTTTTCTTTTTCTTACCACCTCTACCACTGTCTCCACTATCTTTATTTAAGAAATCTACATCACCAGATAAGTAAGATGTGATGTCACTATGGAGCTTGTGGGAAGACTCATCCATATACGCTGTAACATTTTTTAAAGCATCATCTATTCGCAGCTTTACATTTCTAGCTTGCTTAGGGGGTAATAAAGAATCAATAGAGTTCTTCAAGTCTAAAAACTCTTTGATATTAATTTGTACCATAGCCATAAATATTGGATTAATGATACGAGTTTCTATGAACTCAGACTGATGCTCTACATTCCCAAGCAGTTTTAATTCTGTAGCTAATTCCAGCACCTGCTTTTCTATCGCTAGTAGAGCGTACATAGCATTCTCTTTTTTAGAACGCTTGTAAGCCTTATTAGCAATAGGTACAAGTTTTAAATTCATTGCTAACATAGTTTTTAGTAGAGTTCTGTTAGCTGAATCTGCGTTAAAGCTTTCACCGCTCTTGATAACGCTGCGCCTTAATAACCTCAAATCATTTTCAAATGTTTGACTGGCGTTTAGTACATCTTTCCCTTCTTTTCCTTTAGCAAGGTCATTCAATACCTCGGCTAAATCGTTCCTTGCTTTACTTAATTTTTGCTTCTTTTTTGAAACTTTGCTACTGGAAGTAGACGATCCGCTTGAAACGGATCGTCCCTCCATAAAACCCGATTTAGGTTTATTACCCTGTTTAGTACGAGGCACTTAATCTAAACCTTCTACGCCAACGAAACTAGTACTTGGCGACTTCTCTTTATCGGGGTTTTTACTATCTTTTGCCTCACTCTCAGATGTTGTACCTTCGTCCTTATCCTTGGACTCTTTGCCTTCATCTTCATTTGAATCTTTATCTCCTGAATCTTCTTTATCAGGGTTTTCTCCAGAGTTGTTTTCTTCCGAGTTACTATACGAGTCATCATCAGAATTATCTTCTTCTGAGTCATCGTCAGAGTTACTATCCGAGTCCTCGTCAGAGTCGTCGGAGTTATCCTCTTCTGAATCTTCTTCGGAGTCGTCTTCAGATATAGGCATTTGCTGCATAAGAGAAACTGCTACGTTACTAAAAGCTTCTCCCATTGCTTCAGGGTCACCTTTTTCCCAGGCTTCTATTACTTCCGCGCCTTTAGAACCAGACATAAGCTTCATTAAAGCAGAAAGAACTGCACTTCTAGCCGATTTTTCTTTAGCGAACTCAAGAACAAATGAAGCTATGTCAATCTCATTTATAGACGCTTCTTCGCGCAACGTCTTTATATTAGAAGGACGCTCATCTTCATCGTAGTCATTTTCATCGTCTTCCATATTACGACGAGTTTCTTCTTCTAACTCCGGACGGTGAGATCGCAAGAATGTATCAAACTCGAAAAGGAAGGACGCATAATTACCGTAGTTACCTGTATTACCAAGCAACCCGCCATAAATTTTATCAGCAAGCTTCTTATTTTCTGGATCACAGAGAACACGAAGTTTCTGACGATTACCGTCTATCCCTAAGTCATCAGAAGCATGTTCTTCTATTTCTTTTTGAGATACGCCAGGTCCAACCGTATCTTCATCTTCTGTAAGCTCCTCCATTATACCAAGGTCATCGCTGTTAACGACGTTGGGGTCATTAGTAAAAGCAAGGTGCATAGAGGACGCCTTTTCCACGTCAGATAAAGTAGATACCATACCTAAAGCGGTAAACGCTTTCTCTATAAATTCTTTGTCATCCAGTTCAAAGTTAGATATTTCAACCGTATGACTATCACCAAAGGAACTTACTTCTACATCACATAACTGCGATCCATCGGATCGTGAAAGTAATGTGGTAATATAGCCATGAATATTTAATCTTGACATGTGTTGCACTCCTTCAAATAGAATTATTACACAGCCACAGATTTATTAATCATCATTTTGATCTGATTGAAAAACTCTTTGTTATGACCGTAGAGACGTTTCATGTAGTCTATAAACGCTTTTTTATCGCTACTAGCCATTGCAGACTCTTCAATATCCAAAGATTGTTCGGCTACGCAAACCGCAAAAGCAGCTTCTACGTGCTTTACTTCTTCTTTTTCGACGTCATATATACGAGCTCCATCAATAGCAATACCGGTGCTCATAGCTTCTTCAGCGGCATCGTAATAGTGCACAATGTTACCACGGCTATAATCTTCTTCCATACCAACGTTAACGGAAGCAGTAGCCAAGCTACGAATGCTTACACTATTAATAAGCGAACCTATATCTTCGTCTATAGTAGAGACAAGATATGCTGTGTCAGCATCCGTATTAACTGTCCAGATATTATCATGTTCATCTTGGAATACGGTATCGTTCACCTGCGTAAACCCGGCAGCATTAGCTTCTTCCATAGAAATGACGCTTCGCTGCTTCTTAACAAAAAGACGATACAAATCGCCAGTTTTAGTAGCTTTATGCAGAGAGTTAGAGCAGTAACGAACACCCTCAGTAGCTTTCTCGATGGCGCTAGCTATGCTATCTTCATTAATACGACTATTATACACCCCAGGAATGTGTACCAGAATTGAAGCAGTTTCCATATCTATTACGTGGGACTTCTGGATATTAATAGGGAGAGCCTGAGTTTCTTCACGCTTCTTAGCGAAGTAGCCGTCTAATTTCACGTTGTTCATTTTACTTTCCTTTTTGCTCAGCGAAACCTGAACGGACGCGCAGCGACCTTGTTGTTCAGGGTGTTTACAGACAACCCGAGGGCGGCAATATTCTTCCTACGAATATCAGTTTCACCTACGGGCGGAGTACCTTTACCTGCTACGTTAATAGCAGATTTCTTAGAAGCGGGCAGTCTATCCATAAGAGAATTTAGTTCTCCAATTCTAGACTGTAAAAAATCTGAACGATTATAGTTTAGCGACGTGTTTAGTCCACTAAACTCAAATGCATTCATTCCTTCGGCCATTAGACGCATGTCTAAAGCAGCTATTTTTGCTGCTGTTAGCGTATAGTTGTCTAAAGTAGAAGGTATATCCTTCAAAGTCCAAAAAGTATTCTCTGGCTCCGAAGCATTTATTCTCTTGATACCTTGTAATAATGAATCTATTAACTCTGGTGTATACCATTGTAATGATTCATCAATCTCAACTAGTCGAGACTTATCAAGAAAAAGGTTTAGCTGCTGAATGAAGTTAATTGTTCTTCTATCAGCTATATACAACGTATGAATTTCGACTTCAGTACTTATTCCGTCGTTGTATTCAATAACTATTTGGTATGGGTCGTTGTATATATTCTTTTCAATCCCTAAAGGCGGAATTGTGAATTTAAATGAGTTACCCTTTGATGAAGTAGAAGAAGCCGCAACATTAGAACCCGTTATAGGAGAATCAAGCACGTTCTTACCTAAAGGATCAATAACTACAATAGAGTAGGATACCAAAGTGGCTGCCGATGATACTATAGCGTCGTTTATAGCCGTATCACTAACAGCGTTATATACTACTCCAACTGGATTAAACCGTTCATCTTCATCAATAAGGTCTAACTCTTGGTCAATAATGTATTCCTTGTTGTTGTTATCAACACCAGTTAGCTGTAAAATAAGCTTTTCACGTCCATCAGGAACAAGGTAGTTAGTAGGTATAGTGAAAGAAACTTCCCAGGTAGATCCTGAAGGCGAAGTTGACCCAGATTGTATCATCTTGTCATTGCTATTATAAATAGCCCAAACAGGAGCTACTGAGAAAATTGCAGCGGAACCTCTATAGGAAAACCTTTTATTTATGGTGTACTCTCTACCTTTTACAATGTCCATTTTAAATCACCAAGTTAGAGTGTAACCATGAGTTCACGTTTTTTGGAGCTATTACATCAAAAATCTTTGGTATAAAATCCGAATTTATAACCATAGCAAGGTACAGCTTACTATCGTATTTGTAAGCATATACGTTGACGTGGCTAAGCAGTTTACCCGATATCAATACGTTTACTAACCTATGCACTTCACATAGCTGTATAGGTTCATCTGGAGTAGATACGTAAGTAACAGAAGAATTGTACTTATCGTACTTCAAATTTTTCTGTATTACATGACCCAATGGGGTTTTAGCCATCTTTTCAGTAGTAGCTATTTCATTGAGTTTACCTAAGCATTTAGAATGAGCTTCCTTGAATTTATTTAGAAGGACTCTCGATCTTTCAGTTAAAGAAGTTTTTCTAGGCACAGAAGTAACGAATATACTAGCAATAGCAGGTATTGCATCTTCAAGATGAGAAGTCATTTTTATAACTTCACCAGCATTACTCGTACTACTAATAAATGTTGAAGCTTTTTCTATATCAAATTTTTCTATTGAGACCAGAGTTTTATTTATATCAGATTCATGCGAAGATAATATCTTCATTTGTTCCTTAGTTATGTACTTATACTGCAATACTTTTAAACTAGCAGCTTCTGATGATTTAGTAGCCATAATTGATCCTGTCAACGCTTCATCGTCTTCCAACGTCTTGGATACAGTTTCAAAGTAAGCCTTTCCAGCGTTCTTCAAGTATTCCACGTTATCCGGCGCGTCTTTTATTTCTTCCCAAAAGTTCGTTGCAAGCAAGGGAATAACCACAGATAAGTCAACACCAGTTAGTAGCGTTAGCCCCGCTAATCCAACTGTTAAAGCACCAGCAGTAATACCAAATTTAAAAGACATTTCTTTCAATGCTTTACTATCTTTTAAATGAATAGCAGAACGTAAAGCCTTAGCCATATTATTTTGTTGATCCGCTGGCATATCATCTACATTTTTATCAAATCTCCTGTTAGATCCAGCCATTGTCATAGCGACTGCCATGGCTACTTTACCAGGATTAGATTTGACATAATGGAATATTTTACCAGCAGTACTCTTTTTTGGTTTCTCTAAATTAGAAAGACTTATCTCAGCTGTAGGAGCATCGACTTTCTGAATGGTTTCTTCTACTTGAGTTTTACTCTTACCCTTCTTATCCTTCTTATCCCTCTTATTTTTATCACCTTTGGATTTTTCCTTGTTATCCTTTTTCTTCTTATTTTTACCTTTTTTCTTGGTAATTTTATATTTAGAATCAGGATGATCCTTCAAATAAGCTTTTTGTTCTTTTTCAGAAAGATTATTCCACCACTTGGACAACTTGGTTTCCTCAAGGTATATGTGTTTATACTATATAATTAACAATTATAATACGAATATAGCCACAAAAAAGGCGGTCCCCAATTAAGTAGGACCGCCTTTGACATCTAAATGATTCTACTTAGTGAACCGTATTAGATTTTGGCCTTACGACGACGCGGCTTACGCGTGGTCTTTTTTGCAGCAGCTGGCTTGCGCTTAGTCGTGGTCTTGCGCTTGCGAGTACCAGTAGTCTTCTTCTTAGTGCCCGTAGTCTTACGTTTAGTGGTCTTGCGTTTACGGGTACCAGCAGCCTTCTTCTTACCACCAGCGCGACGACGTGCCTTAGCAGCCGCCGACTTCCAATAACGCTTCATACCCTTGGAGATCGCAGTCTTGTGAGCGGCGCTCTTCTTCTTGTTACGAAGCGACTTCGAAATCTTCTTACCAGCGGAAGTCTTCAGGCGGTTGCGCTTAGTCTTAGCGCGGGCCTTCTTCTTCTCAGCTGCAGACATCTTCTTAGTAGAAGCCGCCTTCTTACGACCAGCAGTCTTACGCTTAGTGGTTTTCTTCTTAGGGGCGCGGGCTTCTTCCTCACTACCCAGGACGTCAACGTCCAGTTCCAGTTCCATTTCGTTTTCCATTTTTAACTCCATTAATGAATTTTAGATAGCCAGTAGATAGCGCGCTAATCCGGCTATCTACTATATAATTAGAATTTCTTAGAAACTCAATGGGGTTTTAGACAAAAAATATCAAGGCGTCTACTAGCTTAAATTTTGTGTTACCACAGGTTCGTCTAACAAAATTTAACAATAGAAACAACGTCTTAACCCCTTATTTAAACAAGGTTTCCACCGCCTACCTACTAACAGCGGATGAGTTATTAATTTGAGCGATACCGCGTAATATCGCTTTTATGTCCTTGTTCAAATCCTTATTAGCTTCCTTCAATTCTTTGTTATCTTCTATTAATTGTTCCATTCTCATATCATTGGCTATAGCAGATCCATTTAATCTAGATATTTCTGAAGACATTTTAGATTGAAGTTCTTTATTGTCTTTTAAAACTTCTTGAAGTTCCAACATTTCCGCTTTGAGAACATACTTCTCTCTAATATGTTTTTCAACATTATTTAAAAACTTGGAATGTTCCCCAACTGTCAAGGAGCCGTCGGCTGTAATAACATTGAACTGATCCATTTTGTATTTGAAATACTTACTAGCTACAGCATCGTCAGTGTAATAGGCTATAGCCATAATAATACCACATGCAAATGTAATTTTTGTGGTATTAGCTATAACCCACATTACAAGATCTTTAATCTTAATATTGCCTATAGCATTAGTGGTATTTTTTATGAATGAATTTTCCGGCATATCATACTCCTAACCTTTCTCAAGATTATTCGACAACGTGAAAGCTGTATAATCATTTGAAAACAATGCTAATTGGGACATTTTCTTTTCGAATGGGTGTAAGCCCCTTATATCAGCAGTTATACCTAGTATGTTATTCCCGTTAGTTTTCTTGCGGACTATGGAATTTACTTTCCACACCTTACCATATTTGGACTCCGTTAAGTAAGAGCCTTCTTCTATCTTTAAATGAGGTGGTAACTCAACAGAAGTACTAATATCCCAATCAAGAGCTTCGTATTGGTACCCTTGCTGAATTTCAGGAATTTGAGCTTTAAAGGCTTCCCTGTAAGCAACGACAAGTTCGGCGTGTGTCCATTCAACACCGTCTTCTAAAAATTTCAAAGTTACTAGAATGTTGGAATCTAAATTCTGTAGATTTTCCAGACTTTCTTCCGTCATAGTACCTGATAAATTATTCGCAGCGTCTGCCCAAGTCCACGAATATTGATGAACGGGAACAGCTCTTATATCGTTGTAAACGTTTAGACGTAGTATCTTGTGCCAAACTCTAGGAAGCCTAAACTTCCAATTAACATAGCTATTCTTACCAACTGATTTCATTACTATTGGGTTTTCATCTTCCTGTATAATAACACCAACAGGGTCGAAGCCGTAAACATTGGATGTATCAAATACGAAGCGTTTACCGCCATTTAGGCTCCACGAGTCTATAAATCCAGAACCAAAGCAGATGGGACAGCTTATGTTTTCCTCGTTGAACAGATTAAGCTCGTCATTAGGATCATCGTAGTTATCAGTCGTTAAATCGTCTATGTCCACTATTTCATTGTCGTATTCATCTTTAGAGGTAAGCTTTTCTTTTATGGTAGCTTGTCTACTATTTGCAATCCGTTTCTCACGTTCGAAGTCAGAAGTAACTTTCCAATCAAACTCTTTATTAGCCGCTTTATTGGACTTCGCTTTTCCCGAAGTAGAATAACTTTTGCTAAGGTTAGTGTGATTAGCTGAACATGAACAAGGAATACCTCCGGCTGTTTTAAACCAGAAATAAAAATAAGGGGCTTCAACCCCTAATGATTCTTCAAAATGCTCACTTTTTCTTGCGGCGTAATTCTCCACGTGCAAGTCAGCTCTAGCACTCATATTTTTGTTGTTGGGTATACCAACTCTACGCGCGGGTTTCCTACCTATAGTGACCATAACAATAACACCAATTAGATTACATCAATCGTAGTAATTCCATAATAATGAATACCACTGCAATAGCATAAGCTGCAAAAATTAGTACGTTTTTTATAGCAGCAGGAATAGGTGCTTTACCTATTAACCAAACTACCAAATATGCCACTACGAATACAATTATTGCAGTTATGAATAAGTTTAGCAAAATTGTCGCGGATATAACTTCCATTTGTTTTTCCTTTATAAATGATTAAAGAACGTTACATATAACTAGAAATCTGACATGTCAAATAAACTGGAATTAGTAGCAGAAGACCAAGCCGGGGTAGCTACAGAAGAAGCTTCAATGCCTACTATTTCATTTCGTGCAATAAGGTACGAAGGTATGTTACGCCCTTCATTATCTTCAAACAACTTAGGCATACCACGAACTACGTGTCCACATTCGGTGTTCAGTTTACGGGGTTTAGATAAAGCGCCGCATATTGCACATTCGTATGTTTTTACCATAGCGCCCATAGAATATGATTTACGATCGCCCTTGAGAATAGCGTTGGCTAATTCTCTATCTTTGGTTCTATCAAATCCGCATAAGGCTATCAGTTTATGAATGTTACCTACTGTATTAGATATTGGTTGCAGGTAAGTATCAAATATAATACCTTTTGCAGCGGTATGATCGTTATTAGCATGTTCTTCAAATGTAGGTTTACCTACCCAAGTCTTATAATTGGGCATACCATGTATTACATTGAACTTAAGAAGTTCTTCCAGAGGGAAAGCAACACTATTACGATTTGGAATATCCGTAGGCAAAAGAATAACTGGTACCACAACGTAGTCTTTTATATCAGAACTAATTTGGTATTCTGAAGCCGCTAGTGGTAGCATCTTTTGCATACTAACAGGAACACCACCGTTCTTATTATGCATTTCATATGCATCAGCTTGCTGCTCACTAGCGAACTCAACAACTGAATGGGAATTTTTCATTTCTCTAATAATTTCATTAAGTCTGGACATTTTATCCTCAATATTAGTTATTTATAGATTTATTCATTTCTTTAATAATTAAAGCTATGTCTTTATTAATTTTATTAACTACCCTTTCAGCTACTTTTTGGCTATTTGTAGCGGAAGGCTTCACTTCTATAACTACCATATCCTTATACATTTTAACACCCTTCAAATTTTTATAGTCGTAGTATCGTATAGGTTGCAATATGGCTTTAACTACATTTTTCCTATTTGTTAATTTTTTAGCAACAGAAGTACCTTTTTTAAATGTCACTATAAAAACATTATCTTTTTTAGGGTGTTGCTTTATTTTATCCATTTTAAATGGTTTAGGAACATCATCAGGGTAAAAACTTAATCGTCTACCTAGCCTAATTTTTTTAGATGCCGATGTTTCAACAGGTTTATTATTTTTAATAAGCTTTTTAACAGCAGAAAGGTAAGACATTTTATCCTCAATCTTCTTTGAGAGGTTCAGATACGTAGAACCAAGTTGTTAGGTTAAAATCAGGTAAAGGTAGACCTTTTATAGATCCACTGAAATTGTTGCATACGTTAATGTGGGGTTTATACGTAGGATAATCCCACGTTGCTCCCTTATTGATAGCTTCTTTGGAGAGAGAGTCCAAAACTTTTTCTTTAACTATCAATACTAGGTTATCTCTTTTATCACCCAGCAATTCCCACTTAAAATGTTCTTTACGTAGAGTTACTTTAACCATACGGTTTTTCAAATAAATTTTATTGCGTGTATAGGTAGTAGTTATATGATATTCATCTTGAGCAGTTAAATCCTGTGGATTACACGTAGATTTCAAAGTATCCCTACAAAATTTGTAGAGTCGCTTATTACTTTCTGGTAGTAAATGAACACTAGCATAAGTTCCCCTAGCTGAAGCAAATTCTTTCAAAAAGTTTACAGCGCCGTAAAGCCTACTATTCAATAGAATGTTCATCTTATTACCATCACTTGTACTTACTTATTTGACGTTATTTAAAAAATTTTTAATGCTATTATTTAAACCATTAAGACTACGAGTTACCTTATCAGCTTCTTTTGAAAGTTTATCAAAAGATTTATCATCAAGTATGTCCCCGTCTTCTTCTACAGCGTAGTCAAAATCATCTGAAAATTTATCTAAAATTTCAGAAAAGTTTTTAGTTATTTCATAAAGAGTACTATCCCTTAAACTACCACTAGCTTCTTCTTTAGCTGGTTTCCCTACTTTTTTCAATATTTCATTTAATCTACCGGAAGGTTTTTTAACACTAGCTTTTTCACTTTCCTTATCAAACATATCAATAATTTGAATAGCTTTCTTAGCAGTGTCTTTTAGATCATCTTCTTTAATGTCATTAATAAGTTTTCTATGACTGTGGGGTTCTTTTACAAATTCTTCATATTCTTTTTCTAAGAATTTACCTAATTTTTCACCGCTCAAATAGTTTGAAGGTTTTAGTTCCTTCAAAGCTTTTTGAACATTAGGGGGAACCTTGCCAGAAATAGTTTTTACCATTTCCTTAACGAGACGTGTAGCCTTTTTCTCCAAAGAAGGATCAGCCATAGTTGATACAGCGTTAACTTCATGTATTAAAATCAAATACGATTTAATCGATTTATCCATGGTATTTCACCTTATTTTGAATTTATTTTGAGCTTGTTGCATAGTTAAAACAGGTATACCTAACTTAATGGCTTTTTCCGTCTTACTAGAATTAAAGTTTTTGTCCGATACAATGAGAGCTGAAACGGTTGATTTCATACTAGTAACTTGCCCTCCCATATCTTCAATCCTCTTTTCAAATTCCTTATCCCTAAACCCTGTAAAGCAAAAACTTTTACCTGATAGCGGTCCTTTGGTATTAGGCGCGGAACGTGCATTCTTTTTCGGCAACCAACCAAGACGTTTCAAAAACTTATAATATGCAGGAAGGTACTTTACAAATACCCTACCCGTTTTTTCAGAAAGTCCACCAATGTCGCCTATTATACTAGGTAATTGACTTTTCTTATTTTTGAGTTGTCTAAAAGGAATTTCGTTGAGTATTAGATCAAATTTATCTCTTGAAAATCCCTTAGGCCAGCATTTAGAAGCAGACATCATCTCACTATGTGAAACAACGCTTCTTTTCTTGCGTAATGCTGTATAAAGTTTTGCGGAATTGACCTTACCGATTCCAGTCTCTTCTATTTCTTCTTGCGAAGCGTTAAACAACTCCGCTATGTCAAATCCGTGTTTAACTAACTTCTCCGCTGTTTTGATTCTAGCGCCTTCAATACCAAGTTTATTCAAACCTTCTGTTAAGCGTTTAGCATTTACAATCATTTCTTGTTTGGTAGAAAGTTGGACACTAAGTGCTTCAATCTTATTAGCATCCCATTGAAAGTTTTTAGGTAATTGTGGTTTAACACCTTTAACAGTACCGACAACCTTTGGTATTACGCCACCCGCTCTTACTACTTCAATAATAGCGCCAGGTCCAATTTTATGGGACTGCACATAAGCCGCGTTATGGCCAGTAGCCTTGGATACTGATACACCAGAAAGTCTAACTGATTTGTCAAATATAACTATGGGTTTAAACACCCCGTACTGGGATATATTCCATTCTACCTTCTTAACTTTGACTTTAACAGCTTCTTCATTTACCTTAAAGGCAATCCTGTTTCCATTGCGAACATCAATGAGTACTAATCCATCAAGTTCGTACTTCGATTTTTCTTTGCGGTCTTTCAAGTGGGCAGTTAATTGAGTTAAGGTAGGATTATTGAATAACTTGGTGTATACGGTTTCAAATCCTTGATTTTTCAGCTTAACTCTTGCCTTATCCCACGGAACTCCTATAAGCTCGTGGGCAACCATTCTAATATTGCTAACCCCAGAACTAGCAGATTTAGAATTGACTATACCGCTAACCATATTACGAGAATTTTCAAACGCATCACTATGCTTTTCTTGGAAGGTGGCTTCCGGTATTAACAGTTCACCGCGTACTTTGGTTGACCTCGTTATACGCCCTTTTTTCTTCATCTTAGGTAGTAATCTAGATATATCCTGACCAATCTTGCCATTACCTCTTGTGAGGAGTTTGTCCTCCCCATCTACTTTCAAGAAACCAAAGGATACCCCATCAAGTTTATCAAGAGCAAGTATTTTACCAGAAGATCCGCCTAGCCATTTTTGTGCTGTTCCCTTATCTTCATAAATCTTTTTAAGGGATGGCATTTCGAATGGTAATTTTACTTTCTCAAGTTTATTGCGGGGATTTGGTTTAGCTCCTACTTTGTCCAGAAAAGGATCATTAGGTCTATGCTTTCTATAAATATCTTCCCATTTATCATATTCTTCGTCACTTACCAAAGCTTTTCCATTGAAGTAAGCTTTGCGCCATTTGTTAAGGCGTCTCTTTAACTCATCAAGCTTTTCTTTTTTAGTAGCCATGTGCATAAACCTTAATCTTTAGAGTAATACACTTTTGGTTTATCCTCTAAAAATTCTTGAGATTCCTTTTTGGTTTGATGGTTCTCTTTACGAGCAACTTCAGCTGCAGCTTCAGCTAGGCGCTTGTTAAACCTGTTAGCAATAACGTCACGACCTTGCTTAGTAAGTAACCTACGATTTCCCCGTGAGTCGAAATCGGTAAACCCGCCACGATCGTCATCCGGGTTTGACCGACCTAATATAGAAGTAGGTCTTGTACCGCCAATGCCTAATTTTTTAGCTATAAGCATGTTAGCAAATTCATCAGACATACCTCCCATTCCATCTTCTGGGGAAGCAGCTTTGTTTATTTCATTAAGCTTTTTACGCCATTCAGCAATTTGTTCTCTCATACGAATATCTTCGTCAAGACCTTCAAGTAGTCTATCAGCGTTAAGACCACCCGCTGCAATCCACGTACGCATTGATATAGGAACACCTTGCTCGTTAAGAGTTCCCAACAAAGCTAGGTAATCCGAGTCAGCTTCAGGTTTTAGTTGCTTATGCCAAATAACATCTGGAATGACGTAGTCAGAAATGTTGTAGTTTATACCCCTAGCATCAACAGCAGTTTCAGCATTGCCGTTTAATCTAAGTTCGCTAGAAAAACCATGTTCGCTAGTAAACTGAACCATCATTTCGTCATCTTCATTAGTGTAAATCCTATTTGAATTTACATCAGAAGATAACTCTATGCCGCGCTTCTTATATTTCTTAGCAGTAAACCCGTGTTTTTCAGCTATCATTGGAAACATCTTGTCCATGAAAACTTCACGAGTAATACGAGCACGATACTCCCGTATTTGCTCTAGGAACAGGGTAAGAGCTTGCTCCATAGTATTGTAGGTTACTTCACCACTTGCAAACTGATCGGAAATACCAAGTGCACGAAGTTTTATACGTTCTATAGCATCAAAGTTTTGATCCCACCGCCAAAAGTCATCACCACGACGTACTTCATTAACATTGATACCGCTTCTGGTTACTACTACTGCACCTAATGGATCCAAGTCAGCTGCCATGAACAAATTAGCTACTGACTGCATTTCTTCCGAGTCAGGTTGCCAATCCTCAGTACCTTCCATAGTAATATGGGATACTGCTCGCTGCCTCTTGTAAACTTGGTCTAATGTACCTCTCATTAAAGCCTTTTCATATAGCCACGCAGGTAAGGCTCTCTTGTACATTGACACACCACGATAATCCTTCAACAAAGCTCGTCGTGGAATAAATATAGTTGTTTTAGGATCAAGTGTCCATCCACCAGACGCCTTTATCATTTCTTCTGGTATGAACTCTTTATAACGTTCCAGCAAGGCTGGGTCTTTCAAAATAGTTGAAGCTTTTTCCGGTAATTGAATGGTAATAACTGGATCGAAACCAAATACAGGAACTTGCTGGAAGGTAGCGTGGTCTATACTATGTGGAGAAGCTCCAACAAATACACCCTTAGACTCATCCCAAGTAAATGTGGACAATGCTGCACCAAGTGCTATGTAATCGTTTGATATGTTAGGAAGTAGAGCAACTGCGTTAATAGATTCAATCGATTCAATAAAAGGTCTAGCCATTTTTTGGTCTTTTAAACCAGACAAACTAAAGTCAGAAAATGGAAGTGTTGACATAAGTTCCGTAGCAGTACCACAAGTTGCATCGTGGTAGAACATATCTCGGTATATTTCATTTACAGTAACCATAGAAGCATGCGGAAGTTCCTCTGGAACTATGCCACGCATGACATTTATCAAACTATTTTGTGAAACAATACTAGATATCGTGGAATTGGCTACGCCTCCACCACCAACATTGGTAAGACTATCCCCGCTGGTGGGGACATTACTATCAGCTTTTTCAACAGGTTCATCTTCTTGGTTCAAAAGGTTAGTAATGGAAGATGCGACTTCCTCAACTAATTTACTACTTGACCTGTCATCCTTTTCATTACTACGATAAGATCGACCTAAAAATTTACTGCCTAAAACAGCATCTGGGGAGGAAGCCTTTTCACCGGCTTCTCCCCTTTTAGGAACTTTGGATGCTTGTGTAACAAATTGACTATCACGTCCATTTGACGCAATAGTAATTGATTTTCTCGTTTTCATAGAATGTCTCCAGTCAAAATAAGATTACTTTTCGACAGTAAACTCCGGCAAAAAAGCCCGTTCAATTGGAGAGTAGAAACCAGGTATGTATCCGCCAGGTCCAACGTAATAAACACGCTGTAATTCTCCAGCTTGTTCCATTTGCTGTTGTCGCAATACGTTTTCCTTTGCGACTTCTATTACTCTGGCTTCTTCTTTAGCAGATTCATTTTCGTTTAGCTTAGTAAACAACGATGTATCAATCATGTCTTTAACCTTTGTGGTTGTGTATGTAGTGTAATTAATAAAAAAGTACGGGGGACTTTGACCGGTTATAGGCGTTTAAAACCTTTTGTTCTTTAGCAAAAGACATTTCTTTGCAGAACACCAAAGGCGGGTAACCAGAAGAACCTTTGTTATCGACCCAAGTAGATTTCTTCATAACTTCATATTCCTTACTGGAAGGAACCAAGGTTTTACCTTCCTTAGACTTAAGGGAAGTCATGTCGTAAGTAGCACGAAATTTCAATTCTCTAGCAAGAAGTATCGTTGACTTAACGGAAATGTCATCAGCTACCAAAGTCACTTTACCCTTTAGTTTTTTCATATTACGCGTTAAATATTCGTGTTTGTCCCCAAAGGAAGATCCCGGTATTGAAGACGTAAAAACGTAAAACCTAAACATAGTAGAATAGTTTTCAGCCTTTTTACCAGTAGGGAAGCCCAAATGTTTCCACAATTTAGATATTACGTCAATAACAACGTTGTCTAACTTAGTACCACGTCTCACTACTGGAACAAGAAGTACGCCGCTATGTCTAAACGTGCGTCCAAAGTTTTCGATGTACTTAGATATTGATTCAAAAATTTTATCGCCGTATTTACTCCAAACTTCAGGGTAGTCATGCAGACCTATGACTAGATCGTCGAGATGCAAACCATGTACTTTTCGAGAAGCTCTCTCAAACTCATTAACGTCTGTAAAAAGCTTTTTGATTATACTATTACCGATTAGACGCCATAAGCTATTATTTATTGACATCAAATTTTTTGATGTAGTGTCTCTCACTGTAGACAACTTAAACTTGGGCGGCAGTGTGCAAAATTTTAGAATATCGTCTTCAGTGAGTTGTCTATCCGTATGTCCCTCATAGTTAACTAAACCAATACGACCATATTTAGTAGGACCAGCATTCTTAGGGTCTAGCTTAACTTCCATACGTTTAGGGGATTCACGAACCAAGTTACGATGATCGACCTTGCGCTGTTTAGCTTCTTTGGTAGCTCGTTCCTTCAAAGCCTTACGTGCTTCTTTCTTAGTCGTAACCTTTACAGTGTTACGAACTTTATTTTTATTTTCTTTAGAGGGCATCATAATCTCCAATAGCACACAAATTTAGGTAGTATATTGTAACACGTTTACTAACTACAATCAAGCGCTAATTTCCTTAGTTTCTTCCGTATCCTTACTATAACGTTTAACCTTCAGCCCATGTTTTTGCATAGACTCTATAACTTCTTCCTCTTCAAACTTAGTGAAGAGACCTAGCATATGGGCGTAAATACCACAAAATTCTGGACCATGAGCTGAAACAGTGGACAACTTTATTTTATGGTTAACAACCACGTGGACTAATTCGTGCAACAAAGTGTCAATAGTTGAGTCATGTACTTTCACATAACTAAAAGCTGGGTTTTCGGAAGTGAAATCATCCTTATAAGTATGGGTTACACCCATTCTAGTTTTTGATCTAGTAGAACTGTTATCCAATAATATCTTATCTTTAGGTAGCTTGAAATGGGATATAATCCTTTTAGCAAATTTACGTAGTTCTGAAACAGAAAATCTTTTCCAATGGGGATCATCACGTTTTGCTAAAATAAAGAACTTATGTTCCCATGCGTACAGTTTATTACGCTGGCTATCTTTCTTAGATTTTGAGGATATTACTTTCTTCAATAATTTCTTCAAAATAGTCATATGTTTATTTATATCTTTGAAAGCAGCCGAAGTTAAAGATATAAATCTTTTCTCTCCATCTTCTTTTGTTCCTTTATGCATTTCTAAAATTGCTATATACGGATTTTTTGACAAAATGGACTTTAGGTCATCTAAAGAAATAGATGACCCATGCAATTCAACCATAGATTTACCATCTTGAACAACACCTATTCTCATTGCAGCCTTACCGTCTAAGTCTTGCAATTTAAGAACATGATTAGGAGTTATTTCAAAACATCTAAGTCTGTAGGATTTATTTTTATATTTCACTTTCTTAGTTAGAATAGACTTTTCTTTTTTAAGCATAGCGAAAGCAGCAACTACTGGAATAGATTCCATGTTATTCTCCGAGTATCAAGAACGCTCTAACCAGTAATTAGGGTGTTTTATTGACCGTTTTAGAATGTCAATATACTCAGCTTCTTCAATTGGCTTACCTCTATACCTGTACCAATCAGGTTGTAATCTGTATCTTTCTAATAATCTTTCACATATCAACTTTTTGTCTTTTTTACTCGGTTTCCATTCAATGCAAGGTACTTTATCGAATAACTCGAAATGGCAGGATCGATTACTAGGATTTATTTTAAACCCACGACGCGTTAATACGTGGCATATCAATGCATAACGCACCTTCATAAAGCGTTTCTTATTATAGAAAAACATCACATGGCCTGTATTAAGTGTGTACTCCTCAGGAAGCTTATTTTCGTTATACCCGGCTTTACTGGACAGTGTTCTTTTCAAAGAAGCTCCGACCATTGGAAATTCTCTGTATTCTGCCATCAAATGTTGGTCTAGTAGAAACTTAGGGTGTATAGCGTTAATTCTTGTCATAATCTATTTCCGTTTAGTCTACTACCAGAATAACAAATTTTACTAGTAAATACAATCACTTTTTTAGGCTAAAAATCCCTTGATTGTTTCTGATGGCGGAATAAGGAATTTCCCATTTGCATATCTTGCGTGGTCCATTATTTTTGGAGCTTCGAAATCCATTCTAACTTCTATAAAATCAGATAAATTATAGTACCCAAATTGCATTTCAAAATTCTTAACAAAAGCATTCTTCATTGCTACAATGTAGTAACCACAATCTTCCCTAATTGCTATAGAATTATCTGCTGATCGAGTTATTACAGATTGGGTATTCATATCACTTCCTAAATCTTTATACCCGAATATTGCTAAAATATCACCATTTGAAAAATCATCTACTTCGTAACCATTCCCACTAGGCGAGTGTATTAAACCTTGTATATTTTTTATATCTTCGGGTTTATTTAACAGTGTAGCTTCCAGATTAAATGAGTCCTTTTTAAATATCCTCGGTACTGTAGTAGAATATGCTATAGAACCTAATGGAAAATAATCCGTTTCTTGGGATATAGCGCACGTACTTATACTACCGAGTCTTTTAACTATTCCAGCTTTATTGCGTATATAAAGTCCTTGCTCAATTTGAGAAATACCGCTAGGTATACTTTCAATCTCTTCAATTGTCTGTTTAGGTAAGCCTGTTACAGCTACAGCAGCACTAGCACCTAATAATTGAAGAAATCCGCGCCTATTAATATCAGTCATTGGCGTATCCTCAATGTTTTGTTTGAGAAGTCTGCAAGGAACCTTCCTCATTCCCTGGATCGAATATATACAATTGTAATTCAGGGTTATTAACTTTGGGCATGTAAATTTCGTCCCCTATGTTTAAATCTCCGCTGATACTTTTTAACCAATTGATAGCTTCAGTGAGAGCTTCTTTGCTCACGTTGATATCCCCACTGTGTACCTTTTCAACTATGTGATTAGGGCAATAATATTTATTCATTTATTTTCTCCATCGTATACGTATACTTTACCGAAAAAACGTTTGTGTGAAATAAAAAGGGGCCGAAGCCCCTTTTCGTTTACCAGTTAGCGTCTATAAAATCTTCAACGCTTTCCGCTTCTTCGTCGGTGTCCGCGAATTTCAAAGCCGCGTTAGTTTCAATAGAACGTTCGATAACTCGCAACAAGTCGGTTTTTTCAACGACGATTTCTTCAAAAACCGAATAGTCATCATTAAGGATAGTAACTTTCACTCGCATGTGTTTTTCCTTTTCTGTTGTGTAAACGTTAATCGTATTGTTCCGATTAACACCTAACAGTTTATACAAAACCGGCTATAACACAAGAGAACAAAAGCAGAACAAAACGAATACGAATCGATTTTATTTTGTTCCGATTATGACGTCGTGACACATAAATCGAAATGCCATCTAGTCATAAAACGTTTGTGTGAAATCGATTTAATCGATGTTAACGAGCTGTTAAGGTTTTTCGTTTAGACTGTAATTGTAAGGCGATTTAACCCGTTAACGAAATGTAAAGGAACAGAAACCGATGGTTAACAATTTCGTAAAACCCCCGAAAATGGGACCTGAAGAAGCTCGTGCATATTGGGCTTACGTGGCGAGGGACTTCTTCAAAATGGGATTTGAACTCCTGGCTCTTGGTGGTCTACTCTACGTACTGGGACTGTGGATATCCATGGTATGATAGATGAAGGCGGGGATTTTACTCCCCGCCTTTTATTTCATTGGGCAATGTACTGCACTATTTCCCCTTTTTCGTTTTTCATTTGCCAAATATCATCAGATTGATTATGTAACAATACGTTTAGAATGAACAGAGAGTGGTAAGCCTCATGAGTCTGTTCAATATTTCTTAAAATACTGTTAATATTTGATCCGTTCTCATCACTCGTAACAGAAACAACTTCGCCATCTCCATAGAAAATTTCGTAGTTACCCAGTTGGAGAACGTCTCCGTGAGTATCGCTTTTACCTTCTAGGAAACGGAACCTCATAAATTTATTTCTACCGGCGTATATGGTAGCGTATTCATAGTATCCCCTGGACTTATGGTGTACCATACGGTATTCCAAACCATAAGGCATACAGATGATCGATACTTCATTATCGTACCTATCTTTTTCTGTGTACCAGTTGATAATTCCCAAACCCAAGCTTGCAAAACGAACGCGACGGTGGTCTATTTCTGTTAAAATGTAGTCCATGACTATTTCTCCATGTTCATGTTCATATTCTTCGTTTAGTTTACTATCGGACTTTGTGCATTACGAAAAAGAAATATCCACAAAGTCCGAAGCTGTTGCTTCCTTACCTCCAAGGTCTTCGACTTCCCAGTAGTGCCATCTGGCCGCTCTGAATTCGCAAAATTTTGCGACATGATCATCACGACATTTTCTCGCGTTTTCAACATCGGAAACGATGATTGGTACGGGAGGAAGGTTTTCAAGTTGCCTTATTAAAATTCTAGTTTTCGCCATTTCAGTTCTCCTGTTTAGATAAACACGCCAAAAAGTTTGGAACCGTACATTGTCAGCTTGCCCCAAAACATTGTATACTTCATGCGCATTTTAGTACGCTTTTCCTTTTTCTTTTCCAAGGATTTCTTTTCATCCTTGGGTTTTTCAACAACGGGCTCAGCAGGAACCCCGTAATGATTGTTGTGTATGTGGACTTCGATATGAATTGGCCGGTTACTAGAGGCAACCGATCCAATCAAATCCGAAATACCTAGGGTTTTAGCGGCTTCTCTGACTTCGTCAGCATCAGTAACAAGGCCAGAGGGGAAAGATACAATCTTGTTGGCGGAATTCATCGTCGTCTCCTACGTCGTGTTTCTAAGTGTAGTATACACCCAAAGCACCAAAACACAAGCAGAATTAGGTTATTAATATGGGTTACATACGTTTATTAATCAACCTATTTATAGTGATGTCAGCTATAGCCGCTAAAGACGTAGTAACGAAAAACGTATAAGTTCCAATTTTAGTTATAGTGTCTACGCTTATTGGATTTACGTAATAGGAAAAACACAGGCACACAAACAAGACGAATGACGTTATACTCAAAGCTAATGATATTAACACAGAAACTATCAACGTCTTTATAAAAAATTTGTTAAATTTACTCATCGTCTAGCCCCATCGTTTAGAAGGGATGCCGTTTACCGCGGCATCCCTTCTTTGGGTTTTACTTACCTTTTTCATGTTCTGACTTGATTTGTTTGGACAGTTCCCAAAAACTACTGTTATCACCCGCCACATTTACGTACAAACTACCCAGTTTGCCAAAGTAGTCTTCAGAATTATAACTAGGATATGGTTGATATTCACTCAAGGGATTTAAAGAGATCATATATTCTGAATCTCCCTTGCATTTCGAGATTGTTTCACGATACACTTCAAAATAGTGTAAATCAAAGTTAGTTATCGGTACAGCATCACTTTGTATTTTGGGGATAAACAATTCTTTGACATAGCTACCCGGTACAGTTATGTCTCCTAAAATTCCGTCATTAACTGTAACTTCTTCAAGAAGAAGAGAATTACGGTGATATTTTGCAGATACAACCTTAAACAAGGCTTTGAAAGGTGTTCTGGTGTCATCAGGAGTTCCTACAAAAACGAATTCTCCACCTTCCAATTTTTCTTTGGGTTGTCCAGGAACTCTATCAAGGTAACTCGAATTGTCTATCCCGTTTGATTTAAATATTCTCACTTTCGGAGCGTAAACACTGAACCTAAGCCGAGTTTCGCCAACCAAAACGTAGAAACGATCGCTTTCTCTTTCTAGAGCACTATCAAAGTCCGAGACGTATTTATCTTCATAAGCATACTTGCTGTCAATGGGCTCCACATAGATTTTATAGTTATCTTTAATCAAGTCCCGGTTGTAAACCCCGGTTTTAATCCGGCATTCCACAGTTGTGAATTCGTCCTTACCGCCCGACGATGAAGTAAATCCAATACCGACGAAGCTATTCATTATCAACGCGGGCATAAACACGCGAAGATTTTCAACACCATGAACCAAAGCTGCATCACGAATACTTTTGAAGTAAATTCGGGGAATGTGTGCTCCGGCATAAAATTGATAAGCGTTGGCAGAAGTGGTATTAACGGTTGCTGTATTTTCTACTACGTTGCTCATTGTTTCTTCCTTTTTCATATTCGTGTTCAGATTAACGAGGTTTTATTGTAGTCCATAACTCCCGATAGGAAGTAGGCAGAAGCTGCCATTTTCAATTCGTGCGGAGGCTCGAATGATTGCAACATAGATTGCAAAATCATTATCACCGATGTTTTGTAGCGCTGGTCGCTGTACTTCTCTTTCAGAGTAAACCCTTCGCCTGTAAGTCTCCCACCTCCAAAAAATATGTCAGAGCATTTACTATGGAAAGGATTTCTAGGCGATTTGAATTCATCTGGTATATTCTTCATCATAGGGTAATCCGATAACTTGTAATCGTCAAACCTCATTTTTGGACATCTAAACGTGTGTTTACCGACCTTAATATCGACGCCCTCAAACGTAGACTGCCCAAACGAATCCTTGTTAGTAGTACGCGTATCAGGTTTTAGCACCCCCAGCGCTACACCCTCGCGCTGTGCTGCCTTGAGTTGTTTTTTCAGTTTATCTTTCTTGCCCATTTCGTTACACCTTCACAATGTAGAGTTTATAACCACAAACCCGCAAAATATTTATCGCGGTATTGCACCGTGGGTCTTTTGTTTCGCCACAAGCCATTCTACCGATAGTTTGGGGCGATATACCCGCCTTCTTGGCTATGTCCTTATAAGTCATTCGGCTGTTAGCGATAGCCGAACGAAGTGTAGCACATAAGGTAATCGGATTGTCAATCTCGATCAGTTCCGCTGCTTCCGAATTGGAAGATGATTTGATTGATGTTGTAAGCGACATATCCATTACATTCTCCTAGTCGTCTAGTTAATAGTTATACATATTTACTTTACTATGTACTCAGGAATTACCAACGTTCCTGCTGTTTTCTCCTGTCTCTGACACTTTCAAACACTTTCCAAAAATTACACAAGTCTTTTGGGTAACCATAAGACACCAAACTACCCAGCATTCCTATGTTAGCTTCAGCATTGTAACCGTCTAACTCAGGATCAAGCCAGTCGTCGTCTTCTTTTGGTATCGGTAGATGACATACAGCCAAGTGATTTTCTTCATTGGCTGCAACAATGGCTTCTTGGTACATTTGCATTTCTTCAATGTTGAAGTTAGTAATGTACGACACAGACCCGAAAACTTTTTCGGTTATACTTTGGTGTAGGAACTCTTCAATAAAATAAGCGGAACACGACTGTTCTGAGAAGTCATCGTTGTCCATGAAGTAAATAGTTTTGCTCGTATCTCCTTCAACACGCAAAACTCTCACAATTTCATGAACGTTACAATTTTCCTCTACGTTTCCTACCAGAACAGTTTTCTGGAATTTAACACGAACAATGTCGCCAGCTTGTACTCTTGACTTGGTTCCTTCCGTAAGGCGAGGAACGTTTCGCATGTTCTCACCAAACGTAAGACGCTGACCTCCTACCTCAACGTAGTAAACATCGGTGTGCATTTTAAGGTCGAAGTCCATATCGAACACGCTGAATTTACGGAAAGGATATGACTTGTTAACAGGTTCCAGCACGATTTCGTAAATCAAAAAGTCGGCGGTATGGACTTCGGGTGTACCGGGTTCACAAGGCAGAATACGACATTCGACCAATTCCGGCGGACTTTTCCTCTTTTTGCGAAGGAAAATGGAATTAGGTACGAAAACTCTAACGTCGTCCAGGCCGTACATGTTCGCGGCAGAACGAATGTTTTTGAATTCAGTGAATTTAAGCTCAACACCGTCAAGCTTAAAGGTAGGGAACTTTATTTCATTAGTTGCGATTGCTTCAGTAGCCATCAGATTCATCCTCAACGTTTTGTTGTGTTTAATAGTTTCCGTAGCCCTCAATCGTCATCGAGGGTTTTCAAAAACTCCTTCATTTCGTAGTATCCGCGACCAACCTTGTCCCACATACCGCTTTGTTCCAGTTTTTTACACAGCACCTTCATTTGATAAACTGTTAGACAAGCAGGTTTCGCTTTATCGATTTCGCGAGGGATATGATCAGTAATAAAAGCATCCATTGTTTCGGAGTTCGGAGCAAAAGCAACAACTCGCGGCTCAGAAAAATCGTTTCCCTTGTTTTCCAAGGATACGGACGTTACAGTAACCTCGGGATTGTAATGCGTCTGATTTTTGATGTCATTGAAGATATAATCCTCCCAGTATTTTGCGGTATGTCCCGATCCCCGAAACGGATCGCGGTCAATTTCGATTTGTACGGTAAACTTGAACTTTTGCATATTCATGTTCCTTCTAGATTAGTGTATCAGCGGAGTACCTTACGAGGCAACGTGGTAGGTTCTCCGGTTTCATCAAATTCTGTATTTTTCCAGCCTTCGATTGTGACTTCACGTATACGCTTACCCAATTCCTCGTCCTCGCACTTATAAACGGATACTCGTTGCGATAGACCCAACGTACTACCATACCGAATGACATCGGCCTTACCGCTTCGAATGAAACTTACCGCCTCACCGATTGTCCAGCGATACAGTCCACAATTTGGGTTACGAATTTCATTTGCTCGTTCCATAAACGTTTCGTGGCTTAATTTATCTACGTCATCCTTGAATTCATATTCAATACCATGAATTTCACAGTACAAAGGTCCACGTTTAACAAGAGACAAATGACTTTCTCGGCAACTTGTACCAAATAGAGACTTACCGGTACTGTCGAAAAATTGTACGTTGTACGTGAGTTCGTCATTTTCGTCGTCCTGCCAGTGGAAGTTAGCGCTTGTAACCAAAGCGTAACAACCAGGATATTTTTCTGTTACATCATCGAACGAAGCTTCGATGTTTACAACATCGCGTGGCCAAAATTTGAAAGGCGGCAGTTCTCGTTCAAAGCGATACTCTCCAAGTTCATAGTCCGCTTTGATCATATCAAATTCGATGTTGAAGGAACCGTCTGCATTTTTGACGGGCCAAAGTTCATCGTAACGTTGCTTCTCCAACTCGGGGTCTACCAGATATGTAGAATAGACGTCGGCAACCATAGGTGCAAGAACTTCACGGGGGTCGCCCGTTTCGAAATCCCATTGTACCATAACCGAGGTATTAGCGGAGTAGATACCAGGCTTCAAGCCGTACTTGATGTGGCTTCCGAAAACATCCAAAATCCTTTTCCCGCGCACGATGGAAACGATTGTTCCTTTACGACCGTCAGGCACGTAGTATTCGGAACGATATGAACGCGCTTCCTTGTCCATCTTAGCCATAACGCGGTCGCCGATTTTCATAAGTTTCATCATAGTCATAGTCATGTTCCTCTAGTTGTAGTTGTAATTGAATCAGTTTTCCGGCCAATGATTGTCAAATTCAGACTCATGGCACCAACGATACACTCGGGTGTCAAATTTGTCGCCCGGTGTTATCACTTTACAGTCTTTCCAGACGTCGATTGGAATCCTCAATTGATTGTGGGGTCCCCGTAGTACAATGTGGGTGGCATCGCCGCAACCATTTGGCGTATTGAACTCAGTGTCTACTATGTGATGGGGTGTAGTTTCGATCCATACTCGAACTTGATCGACAGTTTCTGCGGTTCTCTTTTTCATAGTCATGCCCCTCTAGTTGTAGTTATGCGCTAATTAAACGTTTGTTCCGTGCCAATCTCCCATCAAATCCTCAGGTTCACCCTGAGCAAGTTCAATCCCCATGAATTTACCGGAGTCATCGATATAAATCGTATCCTCGGGTGAACTGTAAATGTCGAAAGCTGGCCATCCGGTAAGCATGGGACCGGTTTCTCCATCCCCTACGTCCTCCAAATCCGAAGGGTATCGGTCATATGTGTACCATAGTTTACGAAGATGAAAATCAACGTCGGGGTTGAAAGCAAACGTTTTTAGTGCAGGTGACGCATTCACGTGATTGTCCTTTCCATAGAATTTTACGCTGATCCAATAACTTGTGGGGGTACAGAAAACAAGTTACCGCTATCACGAGGTCCGTCGTAGTAACCAGACCAGAATTGATCGGAATCATCCGCGCAAAATTCACCGAAAGAACATAGGCAATTTGCTGCTTTTTGGGTGTCGTAACCCAAAGTAACGCAGTTTTTACCCCATTCGAACATATAATTTTGAGTTGTCATAACCTCATCCTTTCAGATAAGTGTTGCGCAGGTAAATACCCAAAATACCCGCTATAGCCAACACCGCGTAAAACAGCGTAACGCGAGTGTGCAATTCATACACGGTGTAATCAAGCGCCCACTGAAAAACGTATGTGTGGGGAAATTTATACAAATAAAGGAATATACCGATAGTAGTCAAAAATGACGCAAGCTGCGCGACTACAAACGCAACTATACCTATAACAGCACCCGTCATATCCGTCTCCAAACGTTTGTGTGATACATGTATGAAGAGAAAGGGGCCGAAGCCCCTTTCCAATGTTCACCGATGTTGTCCCTTTCCAATGTTCACCGATGTTGTGCAGGATCAGTCGTCCAGGTCGTCGAGGTCGAGGTCTTCGAGGTCCTCATCTTCGTCCTCGTCTTCGTCTTCGTCCTCATCTTCATCTTCATCTTCATCTTCGTCCTTCTTGGACTTTTTCGACTTCTTGGAAGACTTCTTCTTCGAGGATTTCTTCTTGGACTTGCGAGCGGGCTTTTCTTCCGCCTCGTCTTCATCCTCATCCTCGTCGGATTCATCCTCGTCCTCGTCATCCTCCGCAAAGGCTGCAACAGCCTTCACGATCCGACCGGAAAGTTTCGTCGGCGACGCATCTTCCGGAGCATCTTCACCGGTGAGTTCTTCGAACAACGTTTCGAGTTCGTCGGTGTCGATCTTCTTCAGTTCCGCACGGAGACCCTTCATCGATGCAACGTACATCGCCAGAGCCTCGGTCCGACCGGCGCGTGTATCCTCGTCGGCGGTTTCTTCAATCGCCTTCGGGTCGGCACCGTACTTCTTCACTTCAGCGCGGAGTTCCGTCAGCTTGCCGGAAGCCGGTTCGCCTTCGAAGTTTTCGAGGTATTCAAAAACCTCGTCCACGGTCGCGCCGGCCAGGGTATGACCTTCATCTTCAGCATCATCTTCAACGTCGGCCTTTTTCGAACGACGCTTGCGTGTCGGCTTCGCGTCGTCATCCTTCTTGGACTTTTTCGACGTTTTGGCCTTCGTCTTCTTGCCGGCGGCCTTCTTGGCCGAGCGCGTCGAAGTTTCGACATCAGAAATGTCATCCGACATACTGCCTTCGAGCATGATCTCCAGGAGATCCGCAACCGCCCCGGCGGTTGACGCGTTGAGCTGTTTGATCAGAGCAGTAGCACGTGCAGAGTTGGTCTTGCGAGCCATTAGGTAGTCCTCTCAGTTAGGTGTTAGCGGCTTATCCGCTTCTTCACCGAAAAGCGATTCGCTTTCCGTATTTACAGAATACGAAATCCACCCCTAAAACACAAGCGAATCCTCAATACGCGAAAAATCACAAACGTTTTGAGGGGGCGCTAAGTCCTTGTTTTTAAAGGCTTTTTTCGAATAGGCGGATAGGGTGAATCCCGTTTCTCGATTTTAAGGCCGGTTTAGGGTCGGTCTGTAAACGTTTGTTGAGGAATCGATTTTAAACGTTTGTATTGAGCGAACAGGGTGAATCGTGTTATAATGAGTTTAGGGAATAACCCCTAAACGACGTCAATCTCCTAAACGATTGCAAGCTGAAGGATAAATGAAATGGCTAGTGTTACAATCGAATACAAATCCGCATTTGGGGAAGTTTTGAAGAAGGAGGAAATCCGAACGTCTGGTGATTCCACATACGTTTTTGACGACATCAGTAACCACGTTCACCGGGACGGTGAATTTTATAATGTTCCGATAGGAACCAAGGAAATAGTGATGTCAATCCCTTGCGACATGTAAACGATCTCAAGATAAAGGATGAATGAGATGGACGTTCAAACGATGCTATCGCTAGCGTCAAAAAATGATCCCGCGACAGTTGACGCTTTAGTTGAGCTAGGAGTGCTTATTGAAAGCAACGGGGATGATGAGTTTGAAGTAAACGAAGGTCGATTGTCAGAATTGAAATTAGAGGCATTTCCTGAGGAATGGATTAAAGTCGAGCAGATTATACACGGGGCTTTATCGTTGAGTAATTGTTAATCGCCCGTATAACACGTTTATACCCACAGCGTAATGCGGCGGATGCCTAAAAGTGTCCGTCGTTTTGTGTTATACTGAATGTAGGGAATACACACATTTTAAGGGACATACGTTATGGGATCGAACATCGTTGAAGCAAAGCGTGAAGTGCGTACTACGTTTAAACTCCGCAAGGATGAGTTTTTCGCGGAACGTGATCTGCCGGAAAAGTATGTGGGAACTCTAATCGTTCTTGATCGTCTGGCAACTATGTTCGCCAAAGATTCGAAAACGTATCGTTATGATCCGGAAGCTGTGGCTGCAGTGCAGTTTACCGCTCAGCAAGCGGTGGCTGCTTTCGAGAAAAATAAAGACGAAAAGCCAAAACTTCGGAAAGCCTACCTGCCCAAAGTATTCCGGCATCTGATGGTGCAGGTCAACCGAAATCATGGATCGAAAGATGGCATGATTTCGGCTCTCCTAGAATTTCTGGAGAACGATCGTTTGGTCTCCATGTTGGACGAAGCTTTGGGAGGCTAACGTGTGTTACCTGTTGAACGTGGCTTACAAAACGTTTCCAATCCTGACTTTGGCCGCTTTTGTAGCGGCCTTGGTCCTCATCTGAAGGATAAAAGATGTTTATAAAAATTGGCTCTTTCCGTCTGCAATTGCACTGGTCCGGTTGTGAGGGTGATTACTACTACTTCTACTGGTGGAATTGGCTTCGCAAAGATTTGCGTTACGTAGGATTCAACTACACGTATATGGATGGCGTTCACGCTAGTTTCGGTTTCTGGTATTCCAACTGGACGTGGCGGATGCCGTGGACGAAAATGCCGGATGCTTCGGACTTGTACCTTGTTATCGACCATTCTAGAAGTTCCAGTCCGGCTGTCGTAAAATTTGAAACTGAAGCGGCGGCTGATGAATACGTACAAAATTTCAAACGTAGGTATGGAGAAAGTGCTTTGGGGTGGGCATTACATAAAGTACATTCCTACGATGAGCTTACGGAATTTCAAAAACTAAATATAACTACTTGGAAACCTGAGTAACAACGTAAAGCAATGGAGAAATGAAATGCCTTATGTGATTCACAAGTCTTCCAGAACTCCTGGAAAAATCAGCTACAGTGGACCTACTTGGGATAAAGCGGGCATCCGTGACGCTTACAAAGAAACGTTTCTGCATGAGGAAACCGCGAAGGACATTGCAGAAATGTTGAGCGAACACAATCCTGTGGGCTTCGCGGTGAGTTCGGTGAGCGAATAAATACTAACTATGGAGAAGTAAAATGTCCTTCGATTTTCCTCCACGTTATCGCAAGTACCTTCCCATCGAATACTATAAGGAAATGGCCAATCGAGAAGAAAATAAACGACTTAGATTGGAAGCTAAAGAAAAACAAATTAGGGAAGATGAAAAACGTAAGGAAAGTGAACGGAAAAGAGAGGAATTTCCCCATATAACCGTTGGGTTATTTATCTTTTTTGCTATGGTAATAATGGGGTTTTACTTTGGCGCATAAAGTGCTACAACCTACCTACTAACTATGGAGAAATAAAATGGCAGACGTTACTGGACCTATTTCGACATTGCCTGGTTCTACACACATTCCCCCGAAGGGAACTTGTTGCGACGATCATCCCGACGTTTTGGCAACACACCGGGTTCAAGGCGAAACGGATTCGATGGGATCCGAAATGATCGACCTGTGCAACGAGTGCTACGAAAAGCACAAACTGGAGATCAAGGAAAACCCTACAACGGGACTGTGCGAAATGTGTGGAACAGACGCCGTACTGGTTCCGTATCGCGACTTCGAAGAAGGTATGGGCGGTCCTGTATACCATATTTGCAAACCCTGCAAGGATCGTACTATGGTCCGTATCATGGAGGAACTTGAAGCTGAAGACGACTACAACAACATATGGTGAGGTTTTCGGACCTCGCCAACCTACAACCTACTAACTATGGAGAAACTAATGACCTACTCAGACATTCGTCGCGACGCTCGACACATTGCAACCGCTATCACAATGGGTAACTTTGACAAAGCAACCGCTATCGCAATGGATAACTTTGACAAAACGTACGTGCATCCTACTAAGTGGGATTATGTGAAGCATTTGGTTACTTCCTACCCGACTTGGGAAGAAGCTAATATGTGGAGCAATTTCCGACTGGACGGCGGACCAATGACGGAAAAAGAATACCAAGGATTTCTGGATATATTTTCGGAAGATCCGAAATATGGCAAAGAAAATGCCGACTCTATCAATCGTAAACGTTGTCGCACGACTTTCGGTTGGTACATAGGGGGATGGTTTTTCTACTTCAAAAGAATGGTATTCTTCGATTACGAAGAGTTCTGTGCTAATACGCAGGCAATCGCTTTCAACCGAATGATGGATGAAATGGAACTGGAGTACAGTGAGGAAGACTGGGAAGATATTGATGACGGGTTGTACTACAACATGGAAAATACGACCTTCTAATACCTCAAACGTAGATAACCCCGCAGTAAAATAAAACGTAACGGAGATATGAACATGGAAAATAAAACCGCTAATCCCCTCATCGAGATTCTGGAAAAGCATAATGACGATAACAACGTAGATCAGCTTAACAACATAGACGTTGTTGACATGGGCGACATGGATGACGAGCCCTCGGAAATGCAGAAAATTTTTCGATCTTCGGGAAAAGAAACCAAAAAGTTGGCTTACTTGGTACTGAAGACGTCACAGGATCGCGAACGCTCCTACAACGATGACGTCGGTATGTACACGCTGAGTTTTGAACTAGCGGCGGCTCGTAATTTTGAGTGTCCGGTTACTTCTATGGTTGTGGCCTACGCTCTTTACGGAATGTGGGATGACGTTATGTCCCACGTTTTCGACGTTCTTGGTATAACTGAAAACCATGATTTGTACGAGGAACTTCCAAGGTTGAAAGCTGAATTGTTCGAAACACCCAGCGAGGATGAAGCAACCAAGGCGTTGAACTATCTTCGCGATGCTGTAACAAGTAATTTGGCAATTGACGAGGTAACTAGAAGGGCGATCCTTCTAGTGGAAGCCCGCAAATAATGGAAACTCGGAATTAAAACGGAGAAACTCAAATGACAGCAGCAAATAGGGATACACTGGCTTTCATACAAACGTTGTATACTAAGGCTCGCGACGGAGGATATGATACTTTATGGAGGGCCGCAAAAGAACTTGAAGCTCTGATAGAAGCTGAAGAGAAATTGAGTTCAGAAATGTTTGAGTACAAGCTGCAGATCAACAGGTTGTCGGTTAACGTTTTGTACCTAAATTCCAAAGGGGGAAATAAAGTCTCCCCTAATGAAAATGCTGTTAGTAACTTACAAATGGCAGCTGAAGAACTTACAAAATTAATCGAGGTGCTTAAAATAAAAGGAATAATTGACTGCCAAGGGAATACTGTAAGTTTGAGCTACATTGTAGATATCATTGAGCAATCGGCTTGCAATAAAAAGGAAAGATAATGCATGAAAAAGTTTAAAACTAGAATAGATGTTGACGAAGTACCAGAGGGTAGTAATAAATTCATAATTCCTTGGTATCTAGTACTACAGTATATGCTTTTTCTTTCAAGTTCCTCCTATGAAAAACGCAGATTTTATCGTTCTGTACCGGAAATACGTTGGTATCTAAACGATGACGGTAAACGACGTCTGATGTTCGCAATGAAGTCCATTCCTAGTTTTTTGATTACAATAAAAGTCATACCAGTGATGCTTGTGTTAGAACTTATTCTAGCACTTTTGACTATGTTAGCTTATCCTTTTCAGATATTGCTTAGAGTATTAGAACGTTATGAATCTAAAGTCGTTTCTAGATTCATAATGAGACGTGATGCCTTTCTAAAGGAAACAAAATTGGGTAATATATTGTCCAACGAAACAATAAGCGCTCAAGTAAAAGAGCGAATGAACGAAGTAAAGGGTAACTAAAATTATGGAAATAAACGGAGAACTGAAAATGTCTGAAGAAAAGATCGAATCCAACGTTGCTCTCAAAGAGTGGGATGGTAAATGGAACGCAATGGCATTCAAACACGCGAAAGTTTACATTGGACCTACTCAATATAAACGGTATAAATCACAAATACATTGTTACAACTACGTAGCGGGAGTTAAATACGGACCCGGGTTGTCAACCGTAGGTTTTAACATTACCGTGGTTTTGGAAGACCACGTTCCAAAGTTTGGTAGAGTTTTCTTGAAAAACTATTCTGAAGGAGCAGGTGTTCTAAACGCTATGCTGGAAGCAGGGCACTGTGAGGTAGAGGATTACGTCCCCCAGGGCTTTTGTAATTTTATTTTGGTTAAACTCTCCAAAGACTTCATGCTTGCTTTGGGATACAGCGAAGAGGATCTCCAAGACTACTAATTACATGTAAAGCTATTATTGGAGGGCTACTATGATACGAGTAAAGTACGATGATGCTCTAATACTGACGGACGAGTTCTCAAGAGTTGGTGTTAGCATTGGAGGAAAACCTGTTAAAGAGGAGCAAAACGTACTTTGGCATGGTAGCCCTTTAAATTTTAAAACCTTCAAAGCTGGAACTCACTTTTCTTCTAATCCCACAACTTCGGCCATATGGATTATGGACTCGTCAGCTTTAGGAAGTACCATAGATAAACAAATACCAAATGTTGACACAACCCTGTATAAAATAAGGTTAAAACCTAGAGCTACGGTATATCAAGCCAAAGAAAAGGAACATACCATAAAAGGCATAAACGTATACAAAAATAGTATGCCAATAAGAAAAGGACTTATGGAATTATGCCAGTCGGAAGGATTCCAGGCTGTTACGTTACCAAACGTTGTAGACGGTCATGCGGGACGTATGGAAAAGTATACTTTTGTGTACGACCCTAGAATAATAATTTTAAGCAAAGTGTATAAAGCATATGTGGTAGACTTTAAAAACAAATTTAAGAAAAAAGATTATACAACTAAGAAAATAAAATTTAGATATAATCTATTTGGTATTCCATACCATGTACCTATAACAGGAGAAGAAACATGAAGAAAAACAGTCAAAGACATCGCAATCCTAAGAACAAAAAAATGAAACGTCAGAAAAAGGCAAAAACTTCATCTACTCGTTACTCAGATAATTCCCGTGCATTCGATGGCAGTTATCGCTCATTCGATGGGGATTACGGCTTTGCAATGGGGGCGGCTATGTCCGTGGCAGCTGCCGGTATGTTGAGTAGCGGCACGGCTATGCGTAGACGAAATCAAGTGGAGGACTGATATGTTTCAGTATTACTACGGCAATTGGATTCATAGTAGCAATCAAGCTACTTGGAGGTTGCCATTATGTCACGAACTTACCGCAATTACATCGATTATTTCCGTAATCACTATACGTTTGACAAAACACAGTTGGGTATCAATCCTGACTACGTTACCGACAGCGATAAGGAAGTTGAACAGAACCGTTTGATTAACGGCTACGACGGTGTGAACCTGCAGCATTACTACGACAGTTTCGGCAAAGGTGGATGGAGAGAGAACTACCAAGGTGATACTCGTAAGTTTTTCAAGCGTCGTTATCATAAAGGTAGTCGTCGTTACTCGAAAAACCTTGTAGAAGAAGAGTTGAATATGATGTAACTGTTTGGCGGGAACAAAGTCCCGCCAACATTTCTCAAACATTTGTGAGGATAAACATGTGGAACACGTTGTACTTAAGGCATCGCGCATAAGTTACAAAATAATATTATGCGCGTTTGTCTTACTCTCAAGTTTAGTAGCTGTATACTATTCTTACCAACTGTATTCAGACAGAATAGAGAAAGCTATCTGCATTGAAAGAGGATTTAGTTGGGTTAAATCAGGAAAAGGAAATTATTGCGTCGAAAGCGCATTATTTTCTGTTAAATAGGAGTTAATTACGATGGGTGAATTTTATAGCACAGATATTGTAATGCTGATTGGAGTTCTAGTTAAGGGGTACGTTGCTGCGTTGTTCTGGCCTCTTGTAATAGTGAACGGCATCGGTATTATAATTAACTATTACAGAATGGAAGGTAGTCCCAACACTATTTTTGATGTAATGCCGGGATTCAAAGTTCAATTTTTGGTAGCCTTGTTCGTGCTGCTTGCATACGTTTTATTAGTGTATGGCATGTTTCTTGCAGCTGCTAACTACTAAAGGTCCAGCTATGACTTATTATACACCCCCGCTTGTTATTAAAATTGTAAAGCCTAGTTGCAAAAACCGTGTCAACGGTAAGCTTATAAATGGCACTACCAAAAAAGCATCTTTTGGTGTAAAAACTCAAAAGATGGTATATAAAAACGATTGTGCTATTGCAGCTGCCGCTACTGCATTGAAACTGCCATACAGGACAGTTCTAAAACATGCTATCAAAGAACTAGGTTTTCTGCCTAACGGGACGCACGGCGTAAACGTGGGTGAACTAATTTGGGAGTGTGGTTATGAGTTCGCCCTACGTATGCGTAGAGAAAGACCAAATATAAACAAATTCAACGCCGATAGTATACTTAGCAAGCGAACTGTTTCCAACAAAAAGCCTGTTAGACTGCCAGTTAAAAGTGTGCAAGTATTCTCCGTGAAGAGTGTAAACGTGTTAAACGCTTTTCACGCTGTGGTGCGAAATAATGGTATGATATTCGACCCTACCAAAAGACGTTCCGTGTCTAAAGCAATGTTTGTTAAATTGAACAGAAATGCATATTACGATACCTACGATGATACGGCTAAACCCCGCTTACACGTAGATGAATCAGTAGTTAAAAAATTGTTTGAACGTCATAGAAAAGGAAATAATTTAGGGTACGATGGTACAAAATACACCGTATACGTTGAAGACGACCAAACCGGGTCTATTTTAAATTTTAATACTGAAGCTAGGTTAGCTACGTAAACCCCTCCGGGTGGTTACTGTAAAAATAAGGACATAGCATCCTTATCTTTCCGGTTTCGCCCTATATATCAATGTTAGATGATTACAGTAGATACCAAATACAGTAGCTAAGTTGCAGTAGATACCAATACAGTAGCTAAGTTACAGTAGGATTAGGGTTTATACACCAAGGCTGGATACAGATTACAGTTGGTATTAGATCTAGGTGTAAGAATAAGGACTTGGTTCCTTTCCGTTACAGTAGTGTAAAAATAAGGACATGGTTCCTTTGGATTACACCTAATCGTAGGTTATAACATAGTGGTAGGGTAGGGGGTATATGATACTAATTAAATTGTCTTAATAAAAATAGATACTAACTTAAAGACGGTATTATTATGGCTAAAAAGATTCGTATGACTTCTGTTATTGACCACTCAACTATGGGTATTAACCTAGGTACTGAGATGGAGTTGAGTAAAGCTACTCACCGTAGTATGCGTAGTGCTTTAAAGAAGTTCATTACAGATAACAATAACAATGGTGACGTTACTTTTAGATTAGTTAGCGGTGACTACATTAAAGGGGATGCCGTATTCTATTTAGTGTTTGTTAACAGGAAGGGTGCCGAAACTTCCATTTTGTATGAATTTAAGCAGCGTGGTAATACCGCATTCCTCAATGTCAGCGGTAATCCAACTACTATCATAGCAGGTGCAAATGACATACCTGTGCTTGTAATTGGTTCTATGTTTGAGAAGGCTTATAACGGTCCTACGGTTACTTTTAAGTATCTCAATCGTGTTATGTACTCCATACTTGATGACATACTAGGTGCCTACGGGTTTGTTTGGTCGGGTATTGATAAGAAAAGGTTGGTATCAGGGGATATATCGATCCAATCGTACCAAATAGCTTGGTACAGCGGTTCTTTGGGCGGTAAGCGTGCCGAAGTTATGCGTTTCTGTCGTTTGTGCTATGGCGGGTTAAACGCTACTACCAACAAGGTGGAGAACGTGGGTAAGCCTTTAGGCATCAATGCCCGTGTCTGGGATAACAACGATGGCAACGTGACTTTGGAGGTTCGTACCGGCAAGAACCGGGAGTTTTCTTTGACGTTGTACGCTAAAGACCAAGACCCTTCTTATGACGGTAAGAACAACAAACGGTTGCGCGAGTTAATCAGGTTTGACTGCACTCTAAACATATCCTTCCTCCACAACAACAACATCAAGAAGGTTAGTGACCTGGAAGACAAATATATTGAGGTGTGTGAAGAGGACGGTTTCGACGTAGGGTTCATCCGGTTTATATCCAACAAGGTTTTGAACAAGATCAAGTTCTATTACTTGCTTTCTCTTACCACTGACACGTACAACGATTACAAGGAAGATTTAGAGAACATGCTGGTTGATGGTAATTTGACCAAGCACCAACGTAGGTATATCAAACATTGGTTAGAGTACGGTGAGTCTTATAACACTGACAAGGAAATGGCAGAAGTTTTGGGTATGAACTCATCTAGGTTGTCAGAGGTTAAAGCTTTCTTGCGGAACAAACTTCCGGGGTTGGATTTAAGCATACCTCGTACCACTCATGAGTCTGTTTTGTTCAACCGAACGTTGGCTACACTTAGTGAAGAAGAAAGAAGCGATTATTTGGAAGCTACTCACGGTAACTCTAACAAGGTTGTGAACTTCGTGGAGTTAAAAGAAAGGGATACTGACAAAATATCTAGTATCAAAGAAGTCATGGGTAATATGGACGGACTAGTTAAGATTAGGAAGTTCCAACCTACTAAGATCAAACCCAAGGACTTTTGGGTTATTAAAGAGTTCAACAAAGCCAGCTAATTTGGAAACTGATTATGTCAAACAAACCTCGTAGTGCTAAAGACGTCAAAACCGCCGCTGATGTAGAGCTATCTAACATCATCATGACTTGTGAGAAGCTACAAGAAGAATATGATGGGTGTTCAACTCCAACAGAGTTGATGAGGTTGTTGAAAGAAAACAAAAATGAATCCGTTGTTATACCCACGTTTTCACATTCTACTGTTATTCCTGTGGTTGTTGACGCTGCTCAAGCGGTTTACATTTTAAAGTCTTATGGGTTCAGTGATGAAGTAGCGGAAGCTACTAGAAAATGGATTAATAGTATGGTCCGAAGCTTCAAATTGAACAACTATTTGATAGAATTGTCCAAAGATTCCATAGTAGAAAATATGCACAAGGAAATGCCAATAACTGTATACAGCAAAGTTGATAAGAGTAATTACGAACCGTTGGAAGTACCTCAAGAAAACTTTTATTTGGTAGAATTATTTGCAGAATTTACTCTAGAAAAAGAAGGTTCAGGTAAGTTGATAAACACAGTAAATTTATATGGCGTAGTGGTTAAGTAATCGTTAATTTGTATATACATAAGTGGAAAGGTTAGTACAATGTCAAATTTCGAAGGAAGTGGCAGGACTAAAAGATTGGTACAAAAACGTGTAGACCAATTATCCCTTGACGCGCAGGTATTGACGACTGTAACTGAACACTCTTACTACGAAGAATGCGACGTTGACCACGTTGTTAGTTTTATGCATGACACTTTTCAGCATGTTTTGGTTCTAGGGGTAACTAAAAACGTTTATGATCCCATTCTCAATGAATGTGTCAATATTTTCACAAAAGATGCTAAGACTAAATCGGCGTTGTTAAACTGGTCAGAAAGTCTGGCTAATGACCAAAACCTTTCCAATTACGCAGTTGACTTGTTAAACAATATAAATTGTATAAATGATTACGATATTGAAAGCATTGACGACTTTTATCTAGTACCCAACATAGTATACAAACAATTTAATTTAGAGTATTTAGACGCAATTTTGGTAAACTTGTATATGCACTTAAAATATAATCCGGGTACTGGCGGAGTTAACTACATATGTTATGGCGTTTTTGTGTACTGATTCCCCAAATTGTTAATTATATATTATAGGCGTCAACCTACTTCTTCTAAATCATTTTTTAAAGTCCCATAATAAATACGGATTGAAAAGGTATACTAAAAAATGAATAATATATGGGAATTTGTTGATGATATCAACAAACGCTCACTAGCTGTTAAAGCTTTCATAATGTGTGCAACATTTTTCGCTGGGATTATACTTAACGCTACTTACGGTTTAGTAGACTGGGTTCGACTTCCTTATAATAACCAGCGTGATATCATTATTCTCTTGGAAAAAAGTCAAGAGATAACTAACCTCAACGACTCTATGAGTGAACTACGTAATGCTTTGGAAGATAACAATTCTGATACTCTTGATTTAGTAGGTAGAGTTTCTAAACTTGAGGATGGCCAACTAAGACTATTTTTGAAAGTAGAGAGAATAGATGAACGTACTATTAACCAAAACAGATAACCTTTACACGGTTGAACTAATATGAAAAAAGTAGCGGCTTTAATAGTCTTAGGTTTGTTTGTAGGTACAGCGTACCAGTCATACACGGGATGGATGCCATTCAGTTTGGAAAAAGTAGAAATATATTCCAAACCCACAGAATTTTCTGTTTCTAGGTATCAAAATGTTATAAGGCATAGAGCTCTTGGAGAAAAACTTAGTACCTGCAAAATAATATCCCCTGTTATTGCTGAACTAAAAGACTCTAACGGCCATGTAAAAGGTAGTGAACTAGTACGTTATTTTTCTCGTCAGAATGATTTAGACAAATTAAGTAGCGTAATTAAGCAAGCTATTAATGAACAAACCAATTTGGTACAATCAAGAGATTTGAATTATAAAACCTCTGATAACATTACTAATTTTGTTTCAATTGAAGACTTGAAAACTACAGATTCATCATACATTAACTTTAGCAACATACCCCCCGAACCACGTAAATTTGAAGCTAATCAATTTTTCATAGTTACTACCAAAACAGCTTTAGAAAAAGCTGATAGGTTTGAAGTAAAAGTAGATTGCGTTAATCCTACCTTGGGTAGAGTAACAGGTCGTTTTGGACCTTTCCCTATCCCGCCGGATGGCGTTACTTACACCCACAATTCCCCTGAAGCAAATTTGAAAAATTCGGTCCCTTGGTTTGACATTATTACACAAGGAACTATATTGCTTCTACTAATTTTTCTTATAATAGTCTAGTAAGTCCACCGTAAAGTATAAGTAGAGTAGCTATAGCTATGGGCTACTCTTTTGGCAACTTATGAGAGAGATCAGAAAATGAGTAACGCTGAAGAAAAAATCATGGAATCACAGTTGGCTGAAGATTTGTCCCTTCTTTTGGATAAGGAAAAGGAAAATACAAGTAAACCCAAATACAGCTCTCTAAAAAGTAGAGAGCCTAGTAAATCATCTGGTGATGGACCTAGGTTGAAACTTGACTTTGAAAATCCAAAGTTTTTTGACGAGCAAGCGTTAAAAGAATCGGGTGAAAAGATTTTGGCCTCTTTGAGGAAAAATGTAGACAGCCTTAACCAATCTAAATCATACAATAAAGAAAAAGTAGCTCAAAAAGAGGTTACTGACAAAAGGAACAACGTCATGGAAAATTCAAAACCTGAATATAAAAACGAAGCGATGGAAATCGATAAGGAAGTTCCTGACCCCGCTATTAAGCGACCGCAAAATATTAAGAAGATTTTAGGCTACGGAGATTTCGCGGGTCTTTCTTTGGAAGAAGCAATTAATAGGCGCGTTAAAGAAAATTCTAATGAGCCATCAGCAATAATCAAAAATAAGATTTCTTCAATCTCTTCTGAACTTGAACAGCTTCAGGAAAGCTTTAAGGCTATACGGGCTACTGAAGAAATCAGGATTTCTGGTATTCATGATAAAGCTGATCAAGAAGTAGAAGTACTTCGTAATCAAGTTAGCGATCTTCTGGATCAAGTAAAAGCCTTGAATGGTCAGATTACCCTTATTGAAGAAAAACGAAATATTGACGTTGAAAGTACCCGTAAATATTACGGGGAACAAATGGATAGTATTGAAACACTTATCGGTGCTCAAACTGAAAGCTTGCATATGTTGCGTTCGAAAAAATAATTTGTAAATGGACGTAGAGTAAACCAGGGAGTTTTGTGCTCCCTGGTAACTTATATTTTGAGGGTTATTAAATGAGAAGTAATAAATTAGGTCAGTGGAGTGTAAGATATCGCCCAAAGTCCCTAGATGATTTCATTGATAATGAAACGGCAGTGTCTAAAGCAAAAGGTATTATAGAAAAGAAAAATACTCATGCTGTACTGTTCACAGGTGATACAGGTTGCGGTAAAACTACTTTAGCTAGGATAGTAGCTAGAGGACTGACATCCAATGACTCTGATATAATTGAAAAGAATATTTCTAGTGAAGGCGGCATTGGCGACGTTCGCGATCTTATAAAAGCGTCGCAGTATCAACCAGTTGGCGATTTCAAAGTATTTATACTTGATGAAGTACACGCTTTGAAAGGACCAGCACAGTCCGCAATTCTTAAAACTATTGAAGAACCGGAACACGATAGAGTGGTCTGGTTTCTCTGTACCAACAGAGCTACTATGTTGGGTCCTGAATTGCTGAACAGATTGTATAAAATACAAGTTCACAAACCTAGTGAACAAAATCTTTCTAAACTACTATATCGTATCTCTAAGAAAGAGAAACTATTCTCAAATTATGATAAGAAAAAGAAACAGCGTATTTGCAAAGAGATTAGTAAAGCATCAGAACTAGTTCCCCGAGAAGCACTTCAAATACTTCAAGAAGTATCTAATATAGAAGGTGAATTTGACTCTTTCAAAGAGTTAGTTGTTGAGGGTATTCGAAATCGTTCTGAAGGAAGTATTGATAAAGTCGCTATGATGGTTCTTATGGCGATTTATTCTACTGAAAAATCTGCTAAGGAAAAAGCCGAGTTTATGGTTAATAAATTGTTCGACCAAGATTTATGGGCTTTAACTATGCGGTTATGTGACATACATATGCACATTATGAATTACGTAGCTGGTATACGAGGTGGTCCAGCTTACTACTACATCAAGGAATTGCAGCCAAGAAAAGCAGTTCCTGATAATTTACATACCATGGCGAAAGTTGGCAGCAAACTAGCGACTATACGTAATGGTTTGTTTAACCTTAACACAAACATGCAAAACTACGTTGTACCAGAACTTGTCAACATCGTATTCGAATGTGATAAGAAATCCAAATAAGAGGCTACTACTTATGAATAATCATGCTAATATCAAATCCGGATTGAGCCTTTATAAGCAGGACTCGTTAAATAAATTCGGTAATACGGTTACTGTTAGTGGGGAAGAATACACTTTCAAAGAAATTGATTTAGTTATTAGAGACTTCAAAGGCAATATTACATTCAATTCACGAGTGTACATTCCTGAAGGTTGGTCTGAGAACGCTGGTAAGATATTAGCCCAGAAATACATGCGTAAAACTGGTGTCCCTGAGAAGTTGCTGTATGTCAAAGAAAAGGGTATTCCTAATAGACTGTTCAGTCGTGCTATACCGGAAAACCCTAAAAAATTAGGTGCTGAAAACCATGCACACCAAGTCTTCCACCGTTTAGCTGGTTGCTGGACTTATTGGGGTATAAAGCGTAACTACTTCCGTAATAATAGTGAAGCACGTGAATTTTACATTCAGTGTTACAATGGGTTGTACGAACAAATGTTCGCCCCTAATAGTCCTCAGTGGTTTAATACTGGATTGCATTGGGCTTACGGGATCGGTGAAGAAATTACGTCAGAACAACCGTTGTTCTATAACGATGAGAACAATGTTACCCGGCGTTGTGAACGTACCTACGTTAACCCACAAATTCATGCCTGCTTTATTAACTCTATTTCTGATGCCCTTGTGGGTAAAGGTGGTATTATGGACTTGTGGCATAGAGAGGCCACAATATTTAAATACGGTTCAGGTGCAGGCAGTAATTTCTCCGCATTACGTGCTGTGAACGAAAAGCTACAAGGCGGAGGGTTTTCTTCTGGCCTAATGTCATTCTTGAAAATTGGTGACGTATCAGCTGGATCTATTAAATCTGGTGGTACTACTCGTAGGGCTGCAAAACTGGTCATAGTAGACGCTGATCATCCGGAAGTTGAAGACTTTATTGATTGGAAGATGAATGAAGAAAATAAGGTGGCCGCACTAGTATCCGGATCACAACTTAATAAGCGTTGTGTGAAAGCTATAGTAGAAGCTAAGGACAGCGATTCATATGAATTAGCTATAGCGGAAGCTTATGAAAAATTCGTACCGTCCGGACTTATCCAGAGAGCCATTGAAGCACATAATAACAATTATGAAATCGACTTGCAAGAGTTTGATGCTAACTGGGAGTCTGAAGCCTACCAAACTGTATCCGGTCAGAATGCAAATAATTCGGTATCGGTTACTAATGAATTTATGGATGCGGTTATCGATGACGAAGATTGGGATCTAATAGCACGAACTGATAAGTCAGTAGTAAAGACCGTAAAAGCCAGACAGATTTGGGATAAGATTTGTTTCGCTGCTTGGTGCTCGGCTGATCCTGGTTTATTCTTCCACGATACTGTCAATGATTACAACACTGTATCAAACAGCGGTACTATTAGGGGAGCAAATCCTTGTATTGAATACCAGTTCCTTGACGATACAGCGTGTAATTTGGCTTCACTTAATCTAGTTAATATGTACTATAAAAGTGAAGGTATTACCACACACTATTATGGTGGTGATACGTTATCCTTTATGCATAATTTGAAAAAATATTCAAAACTTGTTACTAAGATTTTGGATATTTCAATTGAAATGGCGCAGTTTACTTCAGAAGAAATGGCGCACAATACTGCTTTGTACCGCACCACAGGACTAGGTTATGCTAACCTCGGGTCTTTGCTTATGCGGCTAGGAATGCCTTATGGAGAAGGCAACAGCTTGGCGTTTACAGAAGCCGTTACTTCTATTATGACTGGTTCTGCTTTCGAAATGTCAAATGAGTTAGCGGAAATTCGTTCAAGTTTTCCGGCTTACAGTGATAACAGAAAGCCTATGAAACGAGTACTTGATAAGTACCTGGAAAATACCAGTAATATCAAAGTCGGCGGGGATACAGACATTGGTATTCTAACAAACGAAGCATACAATATTTGGTCTAAGGTATGCAACAAAGACGCATTTAGGAATGCATTTGTTACTTGTTTAGCTCCGACTGGTACTATTGGTCTAGTTATGGACTGCGATACCACAGGTATTGAACCTGATTTCTCTCTGGTTAAGCATAAGCAACTTGCTGGTGGCGGTTCCATGATGATTGTTAATCAATCTGTTGAATCAGCTTTGGTAAACCTCGATTTAGATAAGTTAACCATTGATAAAATTATTTGCTACATCGGTGGCCACCTTTACTTCCCAAGGTCAAAAGAATTAAACAAGGACGATATTACTTCGTATATTACATATGAAGACTTGGTTGATGCTGGAGTGCACGACCGCTATATAGAAGTACTGGAAGAAGAGGACGAAGAAGAGGACTTGTTTACTAATAAAACTCCCTTATCCACTTATTATAGCATCAATAACGTGATCAGTTATTTGGAAACTGAATCAGGAGTTGACTTATCTTTCTTGGTAAAAAATAAGGATATTGTAAATAATACCCAAAAATTTATTTTTGGTCATAACACAGTTGAAGGTTGTCCCTATTTAGCAGAATCACATTGGCCAGTGTTTGCTTGTGCTGTAGCTCCAGCAGGATATTCGATGGTAATACCTGTAAAGAATCATATTAACATGATGGCTGCTGCTCAGAAGTACTTGTCAGGTGCTATTTCTAAAACAGTGAACATGCCGCAGAGTGCTACGGTTAATGATATCAGTGAAGCTTATAAGTACGCTTACGAGAATGGCGTAAAGGCTATATCCGTTTATCGAGACGGTAGTAAACTTTCTCAACCTCTTATGACCTCAGTAGCTGAGAAGATCGCTAAGATAGTCAATACAATTGAAGAAGATCAAGTTCCGGTTGAGAAGGTGCAAAACTACGTTAATATCATAACTGGCGCTGGTACTCGACGTCGCCTTGGCAGTAAACGTAGCGGTTACACACAAAAAATGTCAATAGGTGAACACAAGTTATACCTGAGGACTGGGGAGTATGACGACGGTTCTCTTGGAGAAATATTCATTGACATGCACAAGGAAGGAGCAGTTCTGCGTGCTGTTATGAATAGTTTTGCAATAGCGGTATCTATTGGATTGCAGTACGGTGTTCCACTTGAAGAATTTTTTGAAGCGTTTTACCGTACTAAATTTGAGCCCGCAGGTATAGTAAAGGATCACGACAACATTAAAACGGCTACATCAATTCTAGACTTGATATTCCGAGATTTGGCATTCAATTATCTAGATAAAGATGATGTAGTAAACGTTTTAACAGACAATGAACCCAAACAAGTAATAACCACTAAGAAAACTAAAGTTGAATCCGTAGTCCAAAATAACGAAGTTACTATTACCTCATTTAAACAAGATAGCGTAACAGTGAATGGTTATACAGGAGAAGTATGCCCCAATTGTTCTAGTACTCAAATGTTACAGACTGGTACATGTTCAACATGCCAGTCTTGTGGTACTACTACGGGATGCTAATTTAACAAGGAAAATTTTTTAAATGACAAATTACGATAATGTACCAGACCAAATTATGAACATTATTAAAGATACTGATACGGTATCTGTGTACGTCGATGGGTACAACGCCACTATGGCTAGTAAGGCCATTAGTCTTTCAGTAGATTGGACTAAATTCGCTCAACTATTTAGGGTAGCGGGTAGACTACGAGATTTGAATTTTTACATATCTTCAATGGATAATCAATCCGATGGGTCTGCAGAAAATTCCTCGTGGTCAAATTTACTTGGTTGGCTTGCTCACAACTCATATTCCGTTGTGGCAAAGACTGGCCCCCAGTATACGTATGAGTTGGATACAGGTACTCGTAAAGTAACTTTATCAGGTATTAAGACTGGTATAGAACTGAACATAGTAGCGGATGCTATGATGTCCGCTGTTAACAGGGTTGATCACGTAATATTGTTTACTACCAACGATGATTATTTACCCTTAGTACATAATTTACAAAAAGCTGGAGTAATTGTTACTATCATATGTAATTCTTTAAAAATAATCAAAGAAATGAGAAGTAACAATGATGAGCAAGTACCTAGTGTTCATATCCCTAAGCAGTGTATATACTATGCCAATAATTTAGTGGAACTAAAATCGCTATCGCCTTACATTAAAAAAGATGAATCTGGGGACTAGTGAATTGCTAAAAAGTAGGATTAATAGAGTTGCTAAAAGACTAAAACTATCTGAAAATGAAATAAAGGCTCTACTGTTTCTTCGCAAGAAAGGTTCTGTATCAAGGTTTAGAGCAAGTTACCCTTCAATAAGCACAATTTTAAAACTATGTGAATATGGTTATGTCTCAAGGCAGCATAAGTTGAGAAGGTTACGTCGCTATGAAGCTGGTATAACTAAGTTCACCTTGTCAAGTAAAGGCGATAGGATATGTGATAGTATATTAAATCGCTAATTCTACTACGTAATACACCAATCGTACCCACCATATATGGTTGCAGGCTGATTGTGTCCTCGGCTTTCGGCTTGTGGATGAACCACACAACCAATTCTACATGACCTCCTCCCAATCGCGTAGAAGTATGGTGGGTACGACCCCTACTATTGTAAAAAGGAATAAAACTATGGCTAAGAAAACATTGCAGTTTGCTGATATGCAGCTTATATCAGAGTTGGATTTGCGAATTGCTAAAACTAGTGATTCAAACGCTAACGCGAACTTAGTAGTACGTATGTCATGTTCTCAAAAAGAATTTGAAGAAATCGTATCAAAAATTAGTGAAGACGAAGTAGCTTGCATGGCAATTAACTTCGCTTCAATCAGTATTGTTGAAAAGTCCCATGTAGGTAATACCGGTACTATAATATTCGATAGTCAAGATGCGGACTTTGTTTCAAGTAAGGGCGGAGCGAATGTCAGTACTAAGGTTATGGAAGATAAGCTTGAACAACTTGAAAAAGACAGCGAACGTGATATAGCTGATCTAAAAGACAAGGTAAAAAGTCTAGAAAATGAAAATAAGCAGCTTAATAAAGACATTGAAGAAATCAATAATGATAATGCTGACCTAAAAGAAAAGAATAAATTGTTGAATAAATCTATAGAGGATAGCCAAACCGCTAAAGAATCAACGGATAAACCTGAAGAGAAATCTGAAGAGAAATCCGATAATAAGTCTGAAGATAAGAAAGAATATACCAGCAAAGTTAAGGATAACTCGGACGAACCCGTAAGTGATGGTAAGTCTACGACCAATTCATCTTCATCTAAGAAATAATCAAGTAGGGGTGGAGAGACGTATTCCAGTATTTCTCCACCCCGTCGTAGGCGCAATAGTTTTTGAATGGTGGAGATAACCATGTTAACGTTGTTGCCAATAGAATATTGGATGCTACTTTTTATAGCTTCAATAATGAGACTTGCCGCGTTTCAAATTATAAATAAACGTATTTACTACTTATTGAATTCCGGAGCTTCCTACTCTTTAAAAGAGTTCAGATGTACTAGGTTGTTCATGTTAATTGGCGGTATAGGAAACGCTATCATTATTTTTGGATTAATGTCTATATTTTATATGACGTTTAATTACATAGTACCTATTAATGAGTATTCTGCGTATTACTTAGAATGTGTTAAATTCATATCATGGATTTTAGTAGGTGTATCCTTAATTTTGATATCTGTATCTTTGGGTGTGATGTTAAAAATTGAATAATAAGGTTGTTATAAAATGAAATTGCTTACTTTTAGTGGTATTGACACTACTGATTACTATACTATTTTAGGTGTTAAACGAAGCTCTCCTACTAAAGAAATCCGGTCAGCTTTTAAGAGACTTTCTAAACAGTATCATCCTGATGTATACGACGGTTCTTCAGAATATTACCAAAAAATTAATGAAGCTTACACAAATTTAGTAGATCCAGATTTACGTATGAAATATGATTCATTTGGTTTAAATGATTCTCAATTTAAGGAATGCGTAGATAAAATAACCTACATGATAGTAGAATTTTATAAACAAGGCATCTCCGATGAAAAATCAGTTAAAGGTGGTATAAAGCAAACTCTTGAGAAAGAGTTATTAGTACATAAGAGTAAAGTTGAATCTCTACTATCAAGTAGATCACTTTTGAAAAATATTAGCAATAATATTGAAAATACAAATTTTGTAATGAAAACCGTATTAAAAAATATTGAGGATGAAGTATTTTCACTTGATTGCCAAGTTAGTGAAATCCGTAAAACTATAACTAAAATTCATACTCAAATTGGAGTTGTTAACTACGTATCACTACGTAAAAAGGACATAGGAAATCAATTTAGTAATTTTAGTAGTGCCAGTCAATACACTATAACCGTTTCACGTTAATCTCATTTAAATTACTCGGGGGACATAATGAAGGCCTTTATACACAAACTTATTGATTCTGTATACAGTCGTGATACATACTACGAAATACCTGTTGATGAAGTTGAAGCATCCAAAGATAATTATGACGTTGGTAACTACAATGATAATGGCATTTATATTGGTAACGCTACTAAAGCTCGAACGGATACAGTCGCTAGGTTGATATTTAAGCTATGTAAATGTAAAATATCCAACTTAAGATTGCAAAGATTACTATTTATTTGCCAAGTAATACATATGGGTAGATATAACGGTAGACCATTGTTCAACACTATTTTTGTAGCTACTACAATGGGTCCAGTTGACATTAATCTTTACAGAAGGTTATCCATATATGGGTCTGGTAGTATAAAGGACGTATTCTTGAATGCGTTATCATTTGATAAGAACGATTATAGGTATAAACTTGTAAGTGACGTATGTAAACACTTTTCAGAGTACTCGGATTCTAGGCTACTATCTATAACCCATCAACAAGAATGTGCCTGGGATAGAGTTTATGAGATTGGAATGGATAAGGTCATACCTGACACTTATCTTTTTGAAGAGTATAAATATAAGATGAGGAAAACCAATGCTGCTAGCGTATCAGGAAATTAAAAATTTATGTGCTGACGATGATAAACCATTAGTTTTCCCTTGTTTGGAAAAAACAATATTTGAAGGTAAATCTTTCGGGTTGTCATGCGCGGGTTACGATTTACGTATTCATCAGGATATTACACTATACCCTATAAGTCTTAGTTCCCTACTAATAAATGCTATACCGTATCCAGTTGCGGATATGCTGAGTATTCCTTATAGGAAGTGGTTTACTTTAGCATCTACCGTAGAAAAAATGCATATACCTAATGACGTAATAGGTGTCTTACACGATAAAAGCACATGGGTTAGGCATGGATTAACAGTACAAAATACTGTAATAGAGCCTGGCTGGAGGGGTTATTTAACTCTGGAATTAAAAAATGAAGGCCATAAAATTTTACATATCAAAGCGGGTTCGCCAATAGCACAAGTACTATTTTATCCTCTTACTTCTGCTACCGAAAAACCTTACATCGGTAAATACCAAGATCAACCTAATAAACCTGTAGAACCGGTTCACGAGAAATAACTAATTCTATATTGAAAACGAAGGAATACACCATCGTTGGAGATTTAATCATGGCAACTAGAATTACTAATATATCAGGAAATGACTATAGTGTAGATAACTATGTCTGGGAGAAGAACGAAACAAAGGTAATTGAAGGTTCTATTTCTAAAGAACTTATCGATGAACTTGCTTTGGGTAAGAATCTTGTATCTGATTCGGATTTTACGCCGTTTAATGAATTGGATGCTCTAGACAACGATCTTGCTACTATCACAGACAGTTCTACTGGTACAGCTGCTACGGAAACTGAAGGTGCGCTTACTGTAGCCGCTGTAACTGACGTAGCTTCTGCAGCAAATGCTATTGCTACTTTAGTAGCGGAAATAGAAAAACAAAGAGTGCTTAACGATGCGCTGGTAGCCCATATAGGTGCTATAGAGGCTGAATGCGCCAAGCTTCGCACTGAAATATCAGTAATTGCTGATAAATAATTTCTATTACCTAATGATACTAAGCCGGGGTTATTTTGCCCCGGCTTTTTATTTGCGTAAATTACGGTAAAGTATAGGTACGTTTAACAGGAGGTTACTATGGAATTTGACAGAAAATTTTTAGATAAAAGTGTTTTGAACAATTTAGACCATATAAAGATGGCAAATTTTCCACCATTTGATGTTACCAAAGTTTCACCTGAAGAATTAAATGATATAGTATCGTGCATACATGCTCCTCTTATTAATTCTATTTGGATACACAAGAACGGTAATTTTTATGTAGTTAGAGAAATCAGAAATTTAGACCCAGATAGACAACATGAATACCCTACCACAGTGTGCTACGACAACTTGTTTAACGGGCGTAAATTTGCTAGAGCCTTATACAATTGGTATCGTAGCATGGTTCATACTGGGTTTAGTTTAAATGAAAATGATGAAATAGTAAGGAGTCAGTAAAAATGTTTGGTAAAAATACTAGAATTGGACTTAAAACATTTGAACATTCCTTTACACAAAATACTTCTGTAGTAACTAGCATATTCCCTACCCTTCAAGGTGAAGGACCGTACAGTGGTAGGCGTTGTGTATTCGTAAGATTTGCTTACTGCAATCTAGACTGTCCTTTTTGTGATACTTACTTTGATAATGGTCATATGTACAGACTAGACGAATTGGTTAAATCTATATACGATACACGAGACGCGTGGGTAGAAAAGAATATTGGTAGTAAGGAAAAAAGCAAAGGTGCATACTCTGATTGGGGCATCGTGTTTACTGGTGGTGAACCTCTTTTACAACAAAATACCATAATAAATCTCATAAAAGTTTTAACCAGCGGTTCAGATTCAGACACTAATCCATTCCACTGGTTCCAGATGGAAACAAACGGTACTTTGCCTATTAAAAAAGAACTCTCTGATATTTGTGAAATGGTGTGTTCTCCTAAGATAGTAGAATCTGAAGGGAAACAATCCTCTGGTAAAATACCTAAATCTAACCATGACAAGATAGCTTATTTGAAGTTCGTAGTATCTTCTGATGAAACTTCGCCCTACCATAAAGTTCCTGAATGGGCGAAAGACATTTCATATAACGGAAAACGTGTACCAATTTACGTCTCTCCTATGAACATGTATCTTGCAGAACCTATGAAGAATATAGTTAAGTCTAAATTCTCTGATTCTGAATACGTGACTAATAGTGAAGAAAGAGAAAGAATTTCCTTCTGGGAGGAAGGAATACTAGATATGAATAAGAATAGACTTAATCACGAACACGCCGCCAAACTCTGCATGGAAAACGGTTATATTCTTTCCCTGCAAACCCACTTACTGGCAAGTTTACCCTGATAGGAGTGAATTATGAATTTTGTAAGTTGTACTTACCCTGAAGCAAAAAATCATTTACATGACGAGGTGACTAATAATCCAATAAATATGGGTAATGTGATTACCTTTTTAAAGGGTTCGCGTTCTACTAATATGACTAATATAAGAGTTCCTATTATAGAGTTCATTACTATTAATGGAAGTAATATCTATTGGTATTTTCCTTACGGCGTGGTAGAGGAACAAGTACCAGATTATGAAAGTACTTACAAAACTCCTTTTGGTCCCAAGGCTACATTTAAAAAAATTGGAATAGCTGATACTAAGCTACGGGATGAAGAATACGCAAGATTGTTAAAAATTGTTACTACTAACTGCCTTGATGAACATACCTCGGGAGATAAAAATGGAAACAAGTGATTTAATCGCTGATCTTGAAAGAAGGATCACAAGTCTAGAAGAAGAACTGAGTGCTTATAAGCAACCTACATACATGTCTTCAAAAACGTGGGATCATAATTTAGGACTATCAGTATGCTTCCGTCAACCCGATGCTAGCAGTCACTGTAACAAGATGCATGGTTATTCTTTAAAGGTTAAAGCTACGTTTATCGCTTCTGAACTAGATAAAACAAATTGGGTTGTTGACTTTGGCAGCTTGAAATCTTTCAAGAAAATGTTGGAAGATAACTTTGACCATAAGACTATAGTATCGGAAAATGATCCTTTCCTTGATAGTTTTAAAACCCTTCATAACGAAGGTATAATCGATATGCTTATATACCCAAAAGTTGGTATGGAAGCCTTCGCCTTTTATTTGTATGAATCGGCTGAAAGTTGGCTGATGTCTAACGGGTATTACCCTCGCGTGAAACTCAAAAATATAGTAGTTAGCGAGCACCCCGCTAACTCCGCTGGATATGGGTTATTTTAATATGAGCTATATAGCACGTAGAATTGAACCGCTGGAAATACTACCTAGTAACCTTGATTACTCGGAGTTACCAAGATTTCGCCCTACTATGGAATGGGTTGATCCTACGGACTTATACGTGGATCCCAGATACCAGCGCGATATTACTAGAAAATCCCTAAACGTTATTAAGAAAATTATACGTGAATGGGATTGGAATAGTTTTAAACCTCCAATTGTTACTAAATACGAGGATGAAGATCGTCTATTTATTATAGACGGTCAACATACTTCAATAGCTGCTGCATCTCACCCGGAGATTAAAGAAATACCGGTATTTGTGGTTGATTCCAAATTCGTGAAGTCATCCGCTAAAGCATTTATACGTCATAACAACGATAGAACTAATGTTGATCCAATACAGTTGTTTAAAGCAGAAGTAGAATCTGGTGATGAAGTTGCAACAGGTGTTAACATGGCTATTCAACGTAGCGGTGTAAAATTATCAACTTTATCAAATATAAACAATGACCAGATAGGATATTGCTCTAGTGTTGTTACTTTGAAAAAGGTATATGACGCTTACGGGTTAATGCCTTTGCGTACCGTATTAGAAATTTGTGTGCAAGCAAAAATGAATACAATACAGTCTTTCGTAGTATACGGTTTGGCTGATCTATTGTATAAAGACCCTATTGAAACTAGATTTCATTATGATAAAGATGGTTTAGTCGAATTATTGATACCTGAAAAATTACCTGATATACTAGTTAAAGTCAATAAACAGTTTTACGAGTCTAAAGTGCCTAAGAAAAAATCTTTTATTAGCATTTTAGATGATAGGTATAAAGATGCCTACTGTGGATAAAATGAACTCAAGAATAGCTATTCTTGAGTCTAAAATTACTAGATTAGAGCGTGAGTTAATAGAAAAAGAAGAAATAATAACTCAGCTTAAGGAAATGCTGGTTCCTGAATTACATATTCCTATTGAGTGGGAAATATCCGCTAAAATGGTAACCTTAGTACGGTTCATGTATAACAAATATCCAGAAGTAGTTAGTAGAGATAGTCTTATACATGTGTGTAGTGATATAAATTATGAATATGAAGATCCCGCTAATTGTTTCTTTTCCTACTGTAGCAAGTTAAATAAGAAAATGAAGGAAATTCATAAAATTCCTTGGTTCATTAAAGGGTATAGAAACTACGGTTACATAATGAGTGAAGAAGGCTATAACTTAGTCAAAAAAGCACAAGATAAAAGGAAATGAACATGTACGTTCCAGATATTGTAGTATACCATAATCCTTGTTCTGATGGGACAACTGCTGCGGCTGTAGTTAAGAGGTTTTATGATGAAAAGTCACCTAATAGTGAAATTGAATTTTTTCCAGGAGACTACGGTAGAGTTGACTTGAAAGATATTATGAACTTATTTGCCGGTAAACATGTATTGTTGGTAGATTTTTCTTATAAACGAGACGTTATCAATAAGTTAAGCCAAATAGTAAAGTCACTTGTTATTATAGACCATCACGTGACTGCTGAAAGTGCCTTAAAAGATTTTATTGTAGGCAAACAGCCTGATTTTGAGGACCTAGAATCCGCAATTGAAGAAAGTGGACCGGTAGTAGCGTATTTCGATATGGAAGAATGTGGTTCTTCCATGGCATGGAAGTGCTTTTACCTTAACGGTGATTACGAGTATAATGCGTACATCGTTTATACCAAGGACAACGATTTAGGCCGGTGGATACTGCCTGATACATTGGATTTCAAATTCTACCAAAGAAGTTTAAATACCAAGGATATTACTGGCGCCATATATGAAATAGATAGAGCAAATAACCAAGCCTCTACCAAAAAAGTAATGTCAGACATATTTGAAAAAGGTAGAATTATCAAGAACTACGTTAATAATAGAGTAAACTTCATACTTGAAAATGAGACGAGGTTTGGTAAACTTGATTCCATCACTGAAAAATTCCCTTACTGCATAACAGACTACATGATATGCTCTGATGTTGCTACGGCGTACTTAGAAAAAGAAGGTTATGATATTGGTATAGCATTCTACTTCACTAAAAATGGATTAGGTGCTTCAATACGTAGCACTGATTTAATAAGGGCTGATATTGTAGCTCAAGCTTTTGGTGGCGGCGGACACAAGAAAGCAGCAGGATTTAACATACCATGGAATGAATTACCTGAGTATCTATCAATAATGACTGACCAAGGCATTTACTTACTAAATGAGTAGCCGTAAATTATGAATAACAGAAGGATACTACCATGGCTACTATTAAATGTAAGGGCGTGTTTGGTCTAGGAATAACGTCATTACCAGATTTTGTAAAATACATTTCAAAGTACAAAGTTGTAAGGCAATCAAAAGTTGGGTACGTTACTACTACAACTTTTGTTTTACCAAAAGCAGCTTTAATAGTGTTCAGTTCAGTTAAAGAAGTTATAAGGTTTCACAATGATATCAATGAAAATCATGTGATAGTAGTATCAGACACACCTTCTTTGATTAAGGACATTCCTAATTGTGTAGCTCTTGATTATAACCAGAATAGAAGTTTTGAGTTCAATTTTAAAGAACTAGACGTGCACCCTGTATTAAGCGCTCTTAAATCAAAAAAGCAAACGGTAGAGTGCCGGCTGGTATCTTTTGATAATCTAGGCTATCACGTTAATAAGATAAAGGAAGGGGATAGCTTTATCAATTCTTATATATCGGTCACTTCAAGTTTACCTATTGAGGAGAGGGATAAACTACGCGGTGAAATGATAACTATGTTAACTAGTAAAAACCCCAGCGTAAATAGAGTAGTGGAATACTTGAAGAAGGTGAATAAAGACCACAATCTTGTTGAAGCTAGAAATTTCTGTGAAAATTTGATTGACCAATATGAAGCTTATCACAAAGCTTTGAACTCTAACTTAGCTTCTGCAGCGGCTGCTAAGAAATATAATGTAAACGCTTATGGTGTATCTTATTTTAAAAGAATAATAAGCTCAAATAATACTAAAATTGAGAGGGATAAGCGTAATAATGTCACAAAATCTAAAGTTTCATAAAGACATTAAATACTCTAAAGACCTTACTTCTTTGCAGATATGGCAAGTCTTTAATAAATTGCTGTATGAAGCTTCCGCGCCTTTGACCGTGTACGGACAATTTTCAATTGAAACTGCAATATCCTGCTTAATACTGTCTACTAACAATAGACGGGCCATAGCGGCGGATAAAGCCAATGTGTTTTTATCCAAAGTATTCGTTGAAGTAATAAAAGCGGTAGAGCATAAAGACGAAGAGCATAAACTTAGTTTGTTGAATATGCTGTTTGAAAACGGAGTTGAAAGAAATATATTTACAGATCATATAAGCATATCTTTAAAGTACATTGACCTACCAAAGCATATTGATAGAAGTAAATTGTCTAAGCATGTCCACAATTATGTGGAAGACTACAATAAATTCAAGAGAGACGTGCTATTTCGTTATTACTACATGACCCAAAGATCATCCCATAAGAATCAGTACGTTAAGGCGATAAATGGGTTAAATTCTTCACCAGAAGAAAACTTCCATGTTTATATGATATCAGCTATGAGGGCAGTAGACAGGTTCATTCCGTATAAGGCTACTTTAACAGCTTACATCAAGCAATGGTTTAAGAATGCTGAAGGTTCTTCTGATTTTATGGTATACGATGGAGAAGCGTTTTCTGTAAATAGAAGCGCTAGAAAATCAATACACGACGGTAAATTAGAGTTAAACAATTCCGCTATACCAATTGAAGACAGAGAAAACTTTTTAGTTGACGAAGAAGCAGTGTACGATACTGGTAGTAACATAGACGATTTTTTACGTATTTGTGCTCTTCAACCTAATGCTACCTTGGTGTTTCTTGCACAGGCATTCCCGTACAAATTAAACGAAGAACAAAAAAGTAGAATAGCTAAATTCAAAGGTTAATGATTAATGATTTCTTGTATTGGTGACCTGCACATTGATGCTTTAGAAAGACTAATACCTAACTCTACCAGCAAGATACTTGCTACATTGGACTCGGTGATAGATAACGAAGTAAAAAGGGGAGCTTCAGCAATAGTATTGCTAGGTGATATTTTCGACTCCGCCGATCCAGAACAAGATACTATTTTGTCATTTGCTGACAGTATGCGTAGGCATCCTGATGTACCTAAATATATTATTATGGGTAATCATGACTACGCCGATGTAAAAAACCATAGCTTAAAACTTATTCGTTGGATGTGTAAAATTGGGTTTATTAATGGTAAGGTATTCATTAAGCCTAAAAAGATGAAAATTGATGACGAATACTATCTATTCTCTCCTCATCCTTACATAGTGAATAATCCTCCCAAAGTAAGTTATTGCTTTGGGCATTTTGGTTTTAGTGGAGCTAAAAGCGATACTGGGTACACCCTAAAGTCTAACAATAAACCCAAAGGTAGGTGGATCCTGGGGGATTATCATACTGCTCAACGTGGTAAAACCTACATGTATGCTGGTTCTTTAACTCAAGTTAAATTCTTTGAAGCGCCGGAAAAGTATATTATACGTATAGAAAACACCCCACAATTGGTACAAATCAAACCTAAAATTGTTCTTGGAAGGACTAATATAACTTCAGAAGAAGATTTAGCTAATTTAGATCCGGAAGTATACTGGTCCGTTAATATCAAGCGCAAAGCTAAGATTAGCCCCGATTGGGCTTCTAAATACCCCCATGTTATAAGATTGCATACTGAAAAGTCTACTAATAAAAGGCAGAAGATACTTATGAAGAAAGTAGCTTCAGATGATCCCCTTGAAGGTTTGCCAGACTATCTTCGCAACGAAGGATTAAATGATAAAGAAATAAAGATAGCTATGAGATTTGTGGGGCGATAATGTTTAGATTAAACTCAATACATTTAACTAACTATCTATTGTGGGATGACGTAGAATTTAAATTTGAAGAAGGTATAACTCACGTATACGGAGCTAACCGTAGTGGTAAATCATTGCTTTTTTCGCCTCTTCCAGCTTTACTATACGACCGAGATCAAATACCTAAAAATTCTAGAGCTACTTTAAATCTTGACGTTGATGGCAAGAATATTGACGCTACAGTGTTTAACAACGCTAAGACTAAAAATAGATTCCAAATGGTTATTGACGGTAAGGAACAGAATACCGACACTATTGATGCTGCTAAAAATTTGATTAGTACCTATATAACGGATAGCCTTCAAAGCAGTATATTTGACACAACAGTTATGATTTCTGGTCTAGGTAAGCATCCTTTAGCAGATGGTAAGCCGTCCTCTCGCTTGGATTGGGTGCACGAAACACTAGCTTACGCTTCTCAATTAGACGCTTACTCTGAAATAGTAGAAGAAAAGTTTAAAGCCTTCAAAGAAGATAGTATCAAATATGGCCTTTACAAATCGGAGTATAATGATTTAGAACCTGTTGAAAAGCCAACATCAGATGTTGAAGAACTATCTAATCGGTTAAAGACTTTAGGTGGTAAAATAAAGCAACTCGAACAGGACAAAAGAAATGTGGAAGCAGCGCTTGATTATTCTGGGGATTTGGTTAAGCCTAAGTACTCTTCAGAAAAATGTAGCGATCTTCTTGAAGAAATAGATTCCTCTCTGGAAAACTTTGATAGGTTACGAAGCAAATACGTTAAGTATAAAGATTCCCAAAAAGAAAACAGTAAGCTTAAAACTAAGATTGATAAAGCCAAAACACATTACACCGACATATGTAATAAGTATGGGCTAAAGGTGATTAAACCATCTAAATTTTTGAGTACAGTTGACGATAAAGTAAGCTTGCTTAAAAATAGCATAAATGAGTATGAAAGACTTGTTGAAGCTTATGAAAATCAAAAAGAAATTCGTGCATTAGCAAAGAAAACTTGTAAGTGGGATGATCCAGTAGCTTACGACCGTAAAATAGAGGAACTACGCGGCTATATATCCATTCAAAAGAGTACCTTAAGCGCTCATAAAAGTGGTAAGAAGCACTGTGAAATGTGTGGTAACAATCTTAGACTGAGCGCGGAGCACGTTAACAAAATAAAAGGTAATTTGGATAAAGCTAAGAAAAAATTAGCTAAGTATGAAACTGAACAAAAGATTTCTCAAGCCAAAAATATAAAATTAGTAAAGAAACCTAAAGTAGATCCGGAGTATTTGCACCGTAAGACCAAAGCTTTGAAGCTAGCTAAGGAAGCAGCTCAAAATTACGATAACTTACCTAAATTGAAATCCATTGAAAAAGTTAACTATGACGCTAAAGAACATAAGAAATTGGTTAAAAGACGTAAGACAATACAAGACATGCTAGTTGCTGCCCAAACTTACGAAACTCTTAGCCAACAAAAGAACTCATTTGCTGATAATAAGTACGTAGGAAAACCTAAGAACAAATTAAGTAGAATTGCCGATAACATTGGTAAAGAATTATCTGCTGCTTATAAGGAACAATCAAACATCAACGATGAGTTAGTTTCAACTAGAACTCAGTATGCTCTTTATCAAAATTACGTAAAAAAGAAAAGATCATTGAGAGATAAATGCAGGGAGTATAGTAAAGCAGAGCGTAATCATAATATTTTGAAGGTCTTAAGGAAAGCTTTAGGCAGAGACGGATTCAGAACTAAGCGTTTAGAGTCTACTTTGGAACTATTTGTTGATAACCTTAATTCTCTTGCTCCTCTCATCTGGGATGAACCATACAAGTTTGATATTGAAACTGGTCCTCGTAAGTGCAACTTGATTATTCATAGGAATAAGGTAGCTGGTAGTGCTTTTACTACCTCGGGGAGTGAGAATAGAAATCTACAAATATTAGCCGCTTTAGCTATGTTGCGCCTGTTACCAGATAATAGGCGTTGTGACACTATTATACTTGATGAAATTGAGGCTAATATGGACATGTCATCAAGACATAAGATGATGAAGGAATTTATCATAGAAGTACAAAAAACAGTACCCAATGTGGTAGTAGTTAGTCCATTAACAAGGCAAGAACTTGGCTTGCAGCCAGATCAAGCCTATAGAGTAACAAAACGAAACGCAAAAAGCACATTGTCTGTGCAGTAATAGGAGAAAGATATGAAAAAGCAATTATCCCATTCCATCAGCTTTAATTGCACCTTATACAACCGTAAGTACGCAAAAAACTCTTTGCAGCCTAAGAAAATTAAGGCTACTTTCCATGTGCAAGAAGGCTTGGAAGTAGATATGAGTCCACTCATTAAAGAATGCTCAAAGATTCGAGAAATGATGGACTTAGTAGGTATTGTTCATGTAAATGATCCTTACTTAATCAATGTAGTTGAACCAAAAGCTGGTAATACTGTACATACCTTTATTGAAGAAAAGAAAAGGGTAATGACTGGTAAAGAATTCTGTAAAGTCGGATGGTCAATACCTCCTGAAACCATTAACGGTTACCACTTTATCATATTTGGTAAGGAATTAGACGTGACTATTGAGGGATTAGCTGAATGGTTGCTTCTATTAACTATTGATATGGGTGTAAAATCTGTGTCAGTTGAAGACGGAACTATTGCCGCGACAGTAACTAACGATTAAATAACGGTAAAGTATCGTTATAGCAACAACTAGTAAGGTAAGATACCATGGATTGGTCAAAAGACAAAGTTGGTAACAACAATCGCGGACCTCGCTTAGACGAAAAAGTAGAAATAATTTCATTAGAGAAGGAATATCGTCAGGTTAGGATGGTAGGTCCGTCACGTCGAGTTGCAAAGCATCATTTCCCGGCTATTAAGGGTGATGGTACAATAGTTATGGATACCAAAACTGGCCAACCTAAGAAGTTCCCTAAGATTTGCTTGGCTTTTGATGATAAAACGGGACAATTTAGTGGTAAGTGCCCTTACTGCAAAATCGACCCTGATTCCCCTCGTATTGAAGTCCATACAAACGTTATTGATAGGGAAGAACAGGATAATAAACCTGGTAAGCGTCAAAAACCATCAAAGAAAGAACGTAAGAAACGTGAAATGGGTGATGGCGAATACTTTATTAAAGATAAAGATTCAAAAGCTTGGACTCCTGTAAGGTTTTGGGTTATTAAGACTTCTGCAGCTAACAAGATAACAGATTTAACTGGTCTGAATAAAGTAAAGACTAAAAAGGGTACCAAAGTATTCGGACCCAACCATCCGCGTTTCGGTTTTGATCTACAGGTTAACTTTGATAAGAGTAAAGCTGGTTCAGAAATGTATGGCGTTGTCCGTGACGAAAAAACTTCTCTTTCAGAAAAAGAACTTGATTACTTGCTATGGGATATTAGTACAGAACAACCAGAAGCTTATGAGGATGCTTTGAAGGAAGCAAAGTCTATTAAAACTAAACTTGCTAAAGCAGAAGGTAACTCAGACGACGACGATAACCCTAAAAAGAAGAAAAATAAGAAATCTGATCCGGATAGTGACGACTGGGATGATGATGAAGATTTAGAAGATGATGACGACGAGGATGAGGATGAGCCTAAGAAGAAAAAGGGTAAGAAATCAAAGAAATCTAAATCTTCTAAAAAATCAAAAAGTGACGACGATTGGGATGACGACGACGAAGATGACGACGACGAAGATGACGACGATGACGAAGATGACGACGATGACGAAGATGACGACGATGACGATTGGGATGACGAGGATGAGGACGATGATGACGATGAACCCAAGAAAAAGAAGAAGTCCAAAAAAGTAAAGGATAAAAAGAAGAAGAAATCTAGTAAACGTGACGATGATGATGATGATGATGATGATGATGATGATG
>Ga0163101_100009_pt1 | contig 131590 bp, 133 predicted proteins | sample TAMARWmetagpilot_2_FD_111548 | JGI IMG/M metagenome (GOLD analysis project Ga0163101, IMG submission 111548) | Phycosphere-associated microbial communities from TAMU algal ponds, Corpus Christi, Texas, USA - TAMU ARW1 11/11 metagenome pilot | ecosystem: Engineered > Artificial ecosystem >...
CTTCCCCTCGGGTCGAGCCCGAGGGTCGACGTGCGCCCTGGGCAAACGCAAAACGCACGTGGGCGCCAGCCCGCGCAAGATTTTGCGCCAGCTTCAAAAAGTCCAGAACAACGGGCGGTTTGGAGAGCCGCGATCCGAAGTTTTTATGGTGCGGTCGCCAAACCGCCCGTTCGGCGGGCTTGCGGTGATCGCCATTTTGGCTGGCTTCGAAAACCTGTCCGCCTCGCCGGTCGCTCAGCGGGGTTCGAAGCCGTTTGCGGGGGACGCCCGCTCACCAACGCCGCCAGCCGATCGTCAGGCGTAACAGCGCGCCAAAACCTTCATTCCGCACCGGCGTGGGGATTCATCATCCAGCCATGCGACCGCTCGCACGGCCCGCCGGTCCACCGCCGCGCCCGCCGAAGGTAGGTGGCCATCCGACGTTCCGATGGGCGCGGTGGGGCAAGTATGGGGGAGGGTGGAGGCGGTTGGATAAGTTTTTATGGGCATGCCGCACAAGAATTGCGCCACTAACGGGTCGCTTCCGGCCGTGGACCGCGGCACCGCAGGGCCATCGGCCCTTCACGGGCGCCCTGCCGGCGGGTTCTCGCAGTTCAATACCGGTTTCGGGCGGTGAAGGAGTGCCGGGCCTCAGAAACGGACGAAGTGGACATCAGCGCGAAACCGTCTAGACTTCGTATCGGTCCAAAGCGTTCGCGCCCGGCTGCGCGTCAACATGCTGATTGACCAGCCGGCACCTCTGCGGCGCGTGCGTTACGGGCTGCTGGTCCTCGTGAAGACATGACATGATTGGAAGAGGACCATGAGGGCCATTCAGTTCCATCGCTTTGGCGGGCCCGAGGTCTTGCAGCTGGATGAGGTGCCGGATCCGGCGCCGGGGCCGGACGATGTGATCATTGCGGTGAAGGCGGCGGGTGTGAACCCCGCCGACACCTATATGCGCAGCGGCACATACCGCATCCAACCGGAACTGCCCTGCATTCCGGGCGGTGACGCCGCTGGCGACGTGGTAGCGTTGGGCGAAAATGTCACCGGCTTGAAAATCGGCGATCGCGTCTTTTCGGGCGTCGCGATGGGGCTGGATTTTACCGGCTGTTATGCCGGGCTGGTCAAACGCCCCGCAAAACATGTGCTGCCCATCCCCGAAGGGATCAGCTATGCCGAGGCCACAACGTTTGGCGTCTCCTACGCGACCGCCCACTACGCCCTTTTTGCGCGTGGCGGCGCCAAAAGTGGCGAAACAGTCTTCATCCATGGCGCGAGCGGTTCGGTCGGCACATCTGCGATACAGCTGGCGAAACGCGCCGGTCTAAAAGTCATCGGCAGCGCAGGTTCGGAGGCCGGGCTCGCCCTGCTGCGCGGTGAGAACGTTGACCACGCTGTCAATCACAGAGAAGCGAACTACCTCGACGCCGTCAAACAAGCTTGCGATGGCGGCGGCCCCGATCTGATCCTGGAAATGCTGGCCAATGTGAATCTCGCCGCAGACATGGAAATTGCCGGACAGAATGGCCGGATCGTTGTGATCGGCAACCGGGGCGAGATCGAGATCAGCCCGCGCATGGCGATGATGAAGGAGCTCGATATCCGGGGCATCATGCTTTGGAATGCAACGGAGGTACAGCTCAGCGACATCATGGCGGACATTCTGGCCGCGGCGGCGGAAGGCGCCATCAAGCCCAAGGTGGGGCACCAGCTGCCTCTGGGCGAGGCGGCCAAAGCGCACGAACTCGTCCTTCAGCCGGGTAATGCGGGCAAGATCGTACTGATCCCGTAACTTGAGGAGGCTTCATGAACTATCCAGATTTCATTCAATCTCAACCGTCTCTGGATATCCCCTTCCCGGAAGACGCCGTCACAACGTCGGCGGTGCGCTCGGACGGTGCGCTGGTGGTCTTCTTCCATGTGCACAAGGATGTGGAAGTGCCCGAACACCAACACGGAGCCCAGTGGGGAACGCTCGTTCATGGCAGTCTGGAGCTGACCGTCGATGGTCACACCCGCATCTGCGGACCGGGCGACAGTTGGGACATTCCCGCCGGGACCCCACATGCCGCGATCTTGACGGCAGGCAGCCTTGTGATCGACGTGTTCGAAGAGACGGACAGATATCCCCTTAAAGACTGAGGCCAATCAAGAACCAAGAATGGCAGAAAGCAAAAAAACCCGCCGGTGTTTCCACCGGCGGGTTTGTTCAATTCAGCGCTGTGGGCGGTAAGGCTTAGGCCGCCAGATCCCGCAGGACGTAATGCAAAATCCCGCCATTGTTGACGTAGTCCAGTTCGTCCGCCGTATCGATGCGGCAGATCAGCGGCACGTCCTTTTCCGTCCCGTCGGCATAGGTGACCTTGGCGATCACTTTGTCGCGCGGCTTGACGTCGGCGAGGCCCTCGATGGTCACGGTCTCGTCGCCCTTAAGGCCGAGCCCGGCCCATGAGACGCCCTCGTCGAAGGTGAAGGGCACGACGCCCATGCCGACAAGGTTCGACCGGTGGATGCGCTCGAACGATTGCGCGATGACGGCCTTGACGCCGAGCAGGTTGGTGCCCTTGGCCGCCCAGTCGCGCGACGAGCCGTTGCCATATTCGCCGCCGGCGAAGACGACGAGCGGCACGCCTTCCTCGCGGTAGCGCATCGCCGCGTCATAGATCGGCAGTTCGTCCTTGGAGGGATAGTGGATCGTGTAGCCGCCCTCGCGGCCGTTTTCGCCCAGCATGTGGTTGCGGATGCGGATGTTGGCAAACGTGCCGCGCATCATCACCTCATGGTTGCCGCGCCGCGTGCCGTACTGGTTGAAGTCGGTAACGCTCACGCCATTGTCCATCAGATAGGCGCCGGCGGGAGACTGCGCCTTGATCGAGCCGGCGGGCGAGATGTGGTCGGTGGTGATCTTGTCGCCGAACAGGCCGAGGATGCGCGCGCCCTTGATGTCGCTGATTTCGCCGGCGCCCTTGCCCATGCCCGCGAAATAGGGCGGGTTCTGCACATAGGTCGAACCGTCGTCCCAGGCATAGGTCTTGCCCTCGGGCACGGTGACCGCGCGCCAGCGCTCGTCGCCCTTGAAGACATCGGCATATTTGGCCTCGAACAGTGCGCGGGTGACATGCTCGTGGATGAAGGACTGGATCTCCTGGTTCGACGGCCAGATGTCCTTGAGGAACACGTCGTTGCCGTCCCTGTCCTGGCCGATCGGGTCGGTGTCGAGATTGATGTTGACCGTGCCGGCGAGCGCATAGGCGACGACCAGCGGCGGGGAAGCCAGATAGTTGGCCTGCACGTCGGGCGAGATGCGGCCCTCGAAATTGCGGTTGCCCGAAAGGACGCCCGCGGCGATCAGGCCCTTGTCGTTGATCGTCTTGGAGATCGGGCCGGGCAGCGGGCCCGAATTGCCGATGCAGGTGGTGCAGCCGAAGCCGACCAGGTTGAAGCCGATCTGGTCGAGCTCTTTTTGAAGCCCCGAGTTCTCAAGGTACTCCGCCACCACCTGCGAGCCGGGCGCCAGCGAGGTCTTCACCCAGGGCTTCTGGGCGATGCCGAGCCGGTTGGCGTTGCGCGCCAGAAGGCCGGCGCCGATCAGCACGGAGGGGTTGGAGGTGTTGGTGCACGAGGTGATCGCGGCGATCGCCACGTCGCCATGGCCGAGATCGTAATCCTCGCCGTCGACGGCGTAGCGCTTGTCGATCTGGCCGGCATCCTTCTTGTATTCGGCGGTGAAGGCCTCGCGGAACTTTTCGCCGACATCGCCGAGCGGCACGCGGCCCTCGGGGCGCTTGGGGCCGGCCATGGAGGGCACCACGTCGCCAAGGTCCAGTTCCAGCGTGTCGGTGAAGACCGGATCGGCGGAACCGGACGCGCGGAACATGCCCTGCTCTTTCGCGTAAGCCTCGACCAGCGCGATGCGGTCGGCGTCGCGGCCGGTCATGGTCAGATAGTTCAGCGTTTCGGAATCGATCGGGAAGAAGCCGCAGGTCGCGCCATATTCGGGGCCCATGTTTCCGATGGTCGCCGCGTCGGCGAGCGTCAGATTGTCGAGGCCGGCGCCGAAGAACTCGACGAACTTGCCGACAACGCCCTTCTGCCGCAGCATCTGCACGACGGTGAGGACCAAATCGGTTGCGGTGACGCCTTCCTTGAGCGCGCCGGTCAGCCTGAAGCCGATCACCTCGGGCAGCAGCATGGAGATGGGCTGGCCGAGCATCGCCGCTTCCGCCTCGATGCCGCCGACGCCCCAGCCCAGAACGCCCAGACCGTTGATCATGGTGGTGTGGCTGTCGGTGCCGACGCAGGTGTCGGGATAGGCGATGGTCTCGCCGTCGGCGTCTTTCGTCCAGACGCACTGGCCGAGATATTCAAGATTGACCTGATGACAGATGCCGGTGCCGGGCGGCACGACGCGGAAATTGTCGAACGCGTTCTGGCCCCATTTGAGGAACCGGTAGCGCTCGCCATTGCGCTCATATTCGAGCTCGACATTGCGGGCGAAGGCGTTGGGGTTGCCGAACTCGTCGACGATCACCGAGTGGTCGATCACCAGATCGACCGGCACCAGCGGATTGATCTTTTCGGGATCGCCGCCGAGATTGACCATCGCATCGCGCATCGCCGCAAGATCGACGACGGCCGGCACGCCGGTGAAATCCTGCATCAAAACGCGCGCCGGGCGGTAGGCGATCTCATAGCCCGCCGTGCCCTTGTCGTTGAGCCAGTTGGCCACGGCCTGGATGTCGGCCTTGGTGACCGAGCGGCCATCCTCGTTCCTGAGCAGGTTTTCCAGCAGCACCTTCATCGAGAAGGGCAGGCGCGCAATGCCGTCAAGGCCGTTCTTTTCGGCTTCGGCAAGGCTGTAATAGGTGAAGCTCTTGCCGTTCACCTCAAGCGTCTTGCGGCAATTGAAACTGTCGATTGTGGACACGATGACTGACCTCCGGTTGGCCCGGCGCGTGGGCGCCCGGCGCCGCCGCTGCCGACCCTTTCGGCCCGATCAAGCTGGCGGTGAAATTGTTGGCGATTGCGCATTGCAGCAATCGCAGCGTCACGGCTTGTGAATAGATACAAATCGGTCAGGTTGAAAGACCAACCAAGGTCAAAAAGCGCGGGCGATTGCGCGCGGCGGCCATTGTGTGCCAATCAGCGCGCAAACGGGGAATGCCATGAAGCTTGTAGCGGACGGGCTCGCCGCCCGGCGCGGCAACGAGATGGTCTTCGAGGGCGTCGGCTTCGCGCTTTCGGCGGGCGAGGGCATGGCGGTCACCGGGCCCAACGGGGCCGGCAAATCGACATTGCTTCGGGTTCTGGCCGGGTTCCTGCGTCCCGTTGCGGGGCATGCGGCGATGACCGGCGCGCCCGGCGGCATCGCCGATATCGCCGCCCATGCCCATTTCCTGTCGCCGCTCAACGCGATGAAGCCGGCGCTGACCGTGCGCGAGAACCTGAATTTCTGGCGCGCCTTCGGCGAAGCGCGCGCCGCAATGCCGGAGGAAGCGCTCGAACGGGTCGATCTGGGCCATGCGATCGACGTGCCGTTCTCGGACCTGTCGACCGGCCAGCGCCGCCGCGCCGCCATCGCGCGGCTGTTCGTCAATCATCGGCCGGTCTGGCTGCTGGACGAGCCGACATCGGGGCTCGACGCGCGCACTGAGGCCGCGTTCGCCGGCATCATCGCCGATCACATGGACGATGGCGGCATCGTCATCGCCGCCACGCACCTGCCGATCGAGGTGGCGGGCATGAAGAAGCTGCGCTTCACCGACGGGGGCGATGCATGATCGCGCTGATCCTCCGCGACGTGAAGCTGGGGGTCCGCGCCGGGGGCGGCGCGCTGATCGGCATCCTGTTCTATCTGGCTGTCGTCACGGTTGCGCCGTTCGCGATGGGGCCGGATCTGAACCTTCTGGCCCGGATCGGCCCGGCCATCCTGTGGACCGGGGCGCTGCTGGCATCTCTGCTCGGGCTTGAGCGGCTGTTCCAGATCGACCATGAGGACGGCGCGCTCGATCTTCTGGTGATTGCCCGGCACGAAACGCCGCTGGCGCTGACGGTGTTCGCCAAATGCGTCGCCCACTGGCTCGTGACCGGGCTTCCGCTGGTGCTCGTCACGCCGCTTCTGGGACTCCTTTTGAACATGGACGCGACCGCCATCGGCGCCACCGCGCTGACATTGCTGGTCGGCACGCCGGCGATCACCTTCATCGGCGCGGCGGGCGCCGCGGTCGCCGTCTCGCTGCCGCGCGGCGGGCTTCTGGTCTCGGTGATCATCCTGCCCTTCACCATCCCCGTCCTGATCTTCGGGGTGATGGCGACCCTCGGCGCGGTCGAAACCTTCGCGCCGTTCCTCCAGCCGTTCACGTTCCTTGCCGCGCTGACGCTGTTTTTTGCCGTGCTCGGCCCGTTCGCTGCTGCGCTCGCTCTGAAAGGGCTGCAGGATTGAGCAGCCGATGTATTGCAAAAATGGTATATTGCAGTTATGGTATGGACAGTCGAAACGCTTGATCAACGGGTTGATGACGAACTCGGGGCACTGCCAAATGACATGCGGGCCAAGTTCGTCTGGATTGCCGAGTTGATCGAAGCGAAGGGGCTGCCGAACGTCCGCGAACCTTACGTAAAACCCTTGGAGCGCGGGCTGTGGGAGATCCGCATGAAGGGCCGGGACGGGATTGCGCGTGCGATCTATGTCACGGCTCGATCGGAGCGGGTCATTGTCGTTCGGGTGTTCCGGAAGAAGTCGCAAAGGACACCACGCAGTGAAATCCGATTGGCGCTGGAGAGAGCAGCAGAAGCGAAATGACCAAACTCAAAGACCTGAAGGCCAAATGGTCCGAGGACCCCGAATTTCGCGCCGAGTATGATGCGCTGGAGGAGGAGTTCACCCTGGCGGCGGCGATGATCGAGGCGCGCATGCGAGCGTCCATGACACAGGAGCAGATCGCCAAGGCGATGGGCACCACGCAGGCGGCCATTGCGCGGCTCGAGAGTGGCCGTGTTCCACCTTCCACGCGCACGCTGCAGCGTTTCGCCGCGGCCACCGGCACGAAGTTGCGCATCCTTTTTGAGCCCGATGCCGACAATCGAACTGACCACCCATCTTGATGCCGACCAGGCGACCGTCCGCGCGCAGGTCATGCGTCCGGCCGTGCTGCCGCATGTTTCCGCGCCGCTGCTCCGCTTTCGGCCGATCGAACCGTCGGTCCTGCCGGACATTTGGCAAGGCGGAGACTGTCGGCTCGGCATGTCCTTGTTCGGCATCGTGCCGCTCGGTTGGCAGATCGTCGGGATCGAGCCGCAGCCGATGCGCGATGGCATCTGGTCGATCCGCGACAATGGCCGCGGCCGGCTGATCCGCACCTGGGATCACTGGATCGAGGTCGCGCCGGAGAGCGAGGGCACCCGCTACACCGACCGCGTGACGGTTGATGCCGGTGTGCTGACACCGTTCGTCGCCCTGTTCGCGCGCATCTTCTATGCCCACCGGCAGCGGCGTTGGCGGCGGCTCGTGGCGAACGATTTCCACCTCGATCGATAACGCGCACGTGTGCGGCCGATTGTCCGAGATCAATTGCGCGGCCACAATTGCCGCTCTAAGAAGACAGCCATGACTGACGCCGCCGCATCCAAGCCGGGATTCTGGACATCTTTGGCCAATCCGACGCGTTTCATGGCGCTGTCGGCCTCGGCCCTGCCATGGCTGTGGGCGATCGCCGGGGTGCTGACGATCGGCGGCCTTGCGTGGGCCTGGAACGCACCGCAGGACTATCAGCAGGGCGTCACCGTCCGCATCATGTACATTCATGTGCCGGCGGCATGGCTGGCCATGTTCGCCTACGCCGTGATGGCCGCATCGGCGCTCGGCACGCTGATATGGCGCCATCCGCTGGCCGACGTCTCGATCCGCGCCGCCGCGCCCATCGGCGCCGCCTTCACGCTGATCTGCCTGATCACGGGCTCCCTCTGGGGGCGCCCTATGTGGGGCACATGGTGGGTCTGGGATGCGCGGCTGACCTCGGTGTTCGTTCTGATGCTGATGTATCTGGGCATCATCGCGCTGCAGCGCGCGATGGACGATCCGGCAAAAGCCGCACGGCCGGTGGCGATCCTCGTCCTGGTCGGTTCGGTCAACATTCCGATCATCAAATTCTCGGTCGATATCTGGAACACGCTGCACCAGCCCGCATCGGTCATCCGCTTCGACGGGCCGACGATCCATCCGACCATGCTTTGGCCGCTTCTGGTGACGGCGATCGGCTTCATGGTGCTGTTCGCCGCCATGCACATGCTGGCCATGCGCAACGAAATCCGCCGCCGCCGCGCCACCGCGCTGCGCCGCGCCGGCGCGCGCGGCCCGTCCGCCGCCCCGGCGACGGCCGTTCTGGAGGGCTGACACGATGCTCAGCCACTCTGCCTTTGTTCTGCTCAGCTACGGGGCGGCCGCCGCCGTGCTCGGCGCGGTGCTGGTCTGGCTGTTCATCGACCGCGCGGCGACCATGGCCGAGCTGGACCGGCTCGAACAGGCGGGCCTGAAGCGCCGTTCGGCATCGGGAGGCGACGAAAGCCGATGAACAGCACGGACGCGCCGACCCGCCGGTCGGGCATTTCCTGGCCGATCATGATCGCGGTGATCGTCTTCTTCGCGCTGGCTGGCGTCTTTGCCTACATGCTGGTGCTGCCCGACCGGGTGGCGTCGACCGTGCCGTCGGCCCTGATCGGACGCGACGCCCCGCAGACGCCGCTGCCGGCGGTCGAAGGCATGACGACCGAGGCGGGCGATCCGATGCCCGGCTTCGATCCGGCCATGCTCGAGGGCAACATCTCGCTCGTCAACATCTGGGGTTCCTGGTGCGCGCCCTGCCGCGAGGAGCATCCATGGCTGATGGAACTGGCCAACGATCCGCGCATCCGGCTGATCGGCTTCAACTACAAGGACAAGCCGGAGAACGCGATCCGTTTCCTGCGCCAGCTCGGCAATCCCTATGATGCGGTCGGCGCCGACGGCAATGGCCGCACGGCGATCGAATGGGGCGTCTATGGCGTGCCGGAGACCTTCATCGTCGGCCCGGACGGCGTGATCGCCTACAAGCATGTCGGCCCGATCAGCCAGGACATCATGACCCGCAAGATCGTGCCGGAGATCGACCGGCTGGCGGCGGATTGAACCTTGGTGCATTTCCCTCGCCCCGCTTGCGGGGAGAAGGCAGCGCCGGCACCACACGATAGCGCTTCCCATTCTCCGCCCGCACGCCTATATGCGGCGCAACAACAGCCGCTTTTCCGAGACATTCAATGGCCCTTCGCAACATCGCGATCATCGCGCATGTCGACCATGGCAAGACGACGCTGGTCGACGAACTTCTCAAACAGTCCGGCGTCTACCGCGACAATGAGCGCGTCGAGGAGCGCGCGCTCGATTCCGGCGACATCGAGAAGGAGCGCGGCATCACGATCCTTGCCAAGGCCACCTCGGTGACCTGGCAGGATACGCGCATCAACATTGTCGACACGCCCGGCCACGCCGATTTCGGCGGCGAGGTGGAGCGCATCCTGAACATGGTGGACGGGGCGATCGTGCTGGTCGATGCCGCCGAAGGGCCGATGCCGCAGACCAAGTTCGTCGTCGGTAAGGCGCTCAAGGTGGGCCTCAGGCCAATCGTCGCCGTCAACAAGATCGACCGGCCCGACGCGCGCCCGGACGAGGTGATCAACGAGGTGTTCGACCTGTTCGCCGCGCTCGACGCCGATGACGAACAGCTCGATTTTCCGATCCTGTACGGCTCCGGCCGGGACGGCTGGATGGCCGCCGGACCGGACAAGCCGTCAGACGCCTCGCTTGCGCCGCTGTTCGACCTGGTGCTCGACCACGTGCCGGAACCTTCCGTCGGCGACGGCCCGTTCCGGATGATCGGCACGATCCTCGAGGCCAATCCGTTCCTGGGCCGCATCATCACCGGCCGCATCCATTCGGGCGCGGTCAAGCCGAACCAGACCATCAAGGTGATGGACGGGGAGGGGAAGACGCTGGAAACCGGCCGTGTCTCCAAGATCCTCGCCTTTCGCGGCCTCGAGCGCCAGCCGATCGACGAAGGCCGGGCCGGCGACATCGTCGCCATTGCGGGCCTTTCCAAGGGCACGGTGGCCGACACGTTCTGCGACCCGTCCGTGACCGAGCCGCTTCCCGCGCAGCCGATCGACCCGCCGACCGTGACGATGAGCTTCATCGTCAACGATTCGCCGCTCGCGGGCACCGAAGGCGACAAGGTGACCAGCCGCGTCATCCGCGACCGGCTGATGAAGGAGGCCGAGGGCAATGTGGCCCTTAGAATCGAGGATTCCGAGCAAAAGGACGCCTTCCACGTCTCCGGCCGGGGCGAGTTGCAGCTTGCGGTCCTGATCGAGACGATGCGCCGCGAAGGGTTCGAACTGGCGGTTTCGCGGCCGCGGGTCGTCATGCAGACCGGCGAGGACGGCGCAACGCTCGAGCCGATCGAAGAGGTCGTCATCGATGTTGACGAGGAGCATTCGGGCGCCGTCGTCCAGAAGATGAGTGAACGCAAGGGCGAGATGATCGAGCTCAAGCCGTCCGGCGGCGACCGGGTGCGGCTGGTCTTCCATGCGCCGACGCGCGGGCTGATCGGCTACCAGTCCGAGCTTCTGACCGACACCAAGGGCACGGCGATCATGAACCGGCTGTTTCATGAATATGCGCCGTTCAAGGGCACCATCGCGGGCCGCAACAATGGCGTTCTGATCGCCAACGAGCCGGGCGAGGCGGTCGCCTATGCGCTGTTCAACCTCGAGGACCGGGGTCCGATGGTCATCGATCCGGGCGTCAAGGTCTATCAGGGCATGATCGTCGGCATCCACACGCGCGACAACGATCTGGAAGTCAATGTGCTCAAGGGCAAGAAGCTGACCAATGTGCGTGCCGCCGGCAAGGACGATGCGGTCAAGCTGACCCCGCCGGTGAGGATGACGCTGGAACGCGCCCTGTCGTGGATCCAGGACGACGAGTTGGTCGAGGTGACGCCCAAGTCCATTCGCCTGCGCAAGCTCTATCTCGATCCGCACGAGCGCAAGCGCTTCGAAAAGACCCGCGCCAGCGCCTGACCGGCGGTCGACCGCCGGGCACGTCAACAGGATGTGAAATTGATCGGCGCGGGGGCAAAACGCTCTTGCCCGACGCGGCGCGCTGGCTCATGGTTAACAAATCATGACCGCGCTGACGATCGACATACGCCCCGCAGACCCGCGCGATGCGCCCGGGATCGCCGAGGTGCATGCCGAAGCGTGGCAGAACGCCTATGCGGGCATCATCCCCTACACATCGCTGCGCGGCATGATCGGCCGGCGCGACCATCGCTGGTGGCAGCGCGCGATCCGGCGCGGCACGTCGGTGATGGTGCTCGATCTGGGCGGCATGATCGCCGGCTATGTCACCTACGGTCTCAACCGGGCGCGCGCCCTGCCGCAGGATGGCGAGGTCTACGAGATCTATCTGCGCCCCGAATATCAGGGCGTCGGTTTCGGCAGCCGCCTGTTCGCCGCCGCGCGCGGCCAGCTCGCGAGCCATGGCTGCAACGGCCTGGTCGTGTGGGCGCTGGCGGAAAATATCGGCGCGACGGACTTCTATCGCGGCCAGGGCGGCCAGCCTGTGGCCGAGGGCGCCGAGGTCTTCGACGGCCGCAAACTGGCCAAGATCGCCTACGTCTGGAACTGAGCGGCGCTCGCCCTCGGTCCTACGCCTTCCTCATCCGGTCGTAGGCTTCCTTCATTTTCAGACCAAGCTCCTTGGCGGCCTCGCCAACCTCTTCGGCCGATTTGTCGAACTGCGCGCGACTGGCAAATCTGTCCCAGTCCTTCATGAGCTCGTCCCATTCGTCTTCGGCTTCGCGCGCGCCCAGGTGCAGTTGAAGACGCAGCTCATCCCGCATCCTTTTCAGGTCGTCGGTCCAGTCCGCGCTGTCGGCCATCGCCACCTCCAATTGCTGGTATCATCGCACTTGCTGCACTCACTACGGAGCATTCAAGTCTCAAAACATGGGACGGCTTTGCGTGCGAACCGAGCTGGACGCGCAAATCCGCGATCTGACGGCGCCGTGCCGCGCACTCCACCCTATAACGGACTATCCGGCCAAATTTTTCACGGAATGCCCCGAATTCCGTCGCAAGGTCCGCGTGGCGGCGAGACGTAGAAGCCGCCGGTCCCGGTCCAGGCCGGCGTTGCGCGCCGCAACCGGTCCGACAAGGCCGCGCGGACTGATTCCCAGCGCCTGCCGAAACATGTAGCTGAATGCGCTTGGCGATTCATAACCCATGTCGAGGGCGACTGAAGCGACCTTCTCGCCGGCGGCAAGCCGCGAAACGGCGTGCAGAATGCGGACTTGCCGCAGCCATCGCGATGGCGGCATGCCGGTCTCGGCGGCGAACAGGCGTTCGGCGGTCTTGCGGCTGGCCGGGGCGGCGGCGAGCCATTCGTCGACGGACGCAATCCGGCCGGGATCGTCAAGCGCGGCCTGCGCGACACTGGCTATTCGCCTGTCCTCCGGCATGGCGACGGACAATGGCACTTCCCTTGCCGCGACGAGTTCATGCAGCAGCAGATCATCGATCGCCTGGCGGTGACCGTCGGCGCGGCCATTTGCATTTTCCGGCATGGTCGCCGAGATCAGTGCCGCCAGGAGCGGCGTCATCGCCACGATGCGGCAGTCACCGCCGAGCCTGGCCGATTCGGTCCGGTTCACGTCGACATAGAGCATCTCGTTGTTGGAACCGTAGCGCATCCAGTGATCGACATCGGGCGGGATCCAGACGGCCATGGCCGGGCTCAGCAGGAGAACCCGGTCCGGCGTGCCCACATACATGGAACCGGATGCCGCCGAGATGAGCTGGCCGAACCCATGGCTGTGCCAGCCATAGCTTTCGCCCGTGGCCGGGCGGATCGTCTCGCCCGAATAGCGCGGCCTTCCGCCATCTTCGGGCGGGTCCTGCATTTCATCGCTCTGAATGCGCGTCATGTCTGACGATTTCTCGATGCTCTTCGGCTTTGCGTCGACATTACGTCATAGCGGCGCGGGCTAGCAATAGCCAGACAGAGCGCCGCGATGTCCGCGCCAGCGCCAAGCCGGGTTTGCCGCCATGCCGAAGCGCACCCTCCTGACATGGTTCGTCCTGGGTCACCTCGCCAATGACTGGCCCATCGCGTCGCTATGGCTGATCGTTCCGGTGGCCGGTATGGCGACGGGCTTGACGCCGGCCGAAGTCGGACTGCTGTTCACCGTGTTCAATGTCGGTGGCGCGCTGGCCTATCTGCCCGCCGGCATTCTCGCCGATCATGTCTCGAACAGGGGCCGGCTTCTGGTCGCCACGTTCTGGTGGGTAGCTGCGGGATATGGCCTTGCGGCACTGGCGAGCGGCTTCTGGAGCCTTGCGCTGCTGCTGGCGCTGGCCGGCATGGGCAATGCGGCCTGGCATCCGATCGCCACCGGCGTGCTCACCCATGACAGCCGGGAACGGCGTGCCCAGGCGCTGGGCGTGCACGCCATCGGCGGGTCGCTGGCGGAAGTCTGCGCGCCGCTTGCTGCCGGCATTCTTCTTGCCCATCTGGACTGGCGCAGCGCGCTGGCGGTGTCGGTCGTCCCGACCGTTCTGCTGGGTGTGTGCTTCATCGGGGCGGCCCGCGCAATTCCGCGGGTTCAGGCAAAGACGGTCCGCGGCGAGGAATTGCTCGGACTGCTGCGCCAGTGGCACGGCGGCGACGGTCTGCGCATCGTTGCGATGATCTGTCTGTACAACATGGCGCTGATCGCCATGTTGAGCATGATTCCGCTCTATCTGGCCGACGCGCACGATATGACGCCGGCAGCCATCGGCATCGTCTTCTCGGCGCTTCTCGTCGCCGGCGCGCTGATGCAGCCATGGGTGGGCCTGGTGTCCGACAGGGCGGGCCGCAAGCCGGTTCTGACGGCGGGCAATCTGGTCGCCGGGCTCGCCTGCGTTGTTTTGTGCTTCGGACCGGCATTCTGGCCGATGCTGATCGCCATGGCCGTTGCCGTCGCGGCGCTGGATGCGATCCGCGCGGCGATGCTGGCGGCGGCGGTCGACCAAACGGGCCGCAGCGAGGGCACGACGCTGGGTCTCGCCTTCGTCCTGATGGACGGCATCGGCGCGCTGGGCGCCGTTCTGGCCGGCCTTGCTGCGGGGTTTTCATGGCCGCACATGTTTGCCCTCGCCGCATTGCTGTCGATCGGGTCTGCGGTTTTGGCTGCCGCCGGTCGCTCCCCAAACCGGCGTTGCGTCCGAACGGGATTTCGATTGTGATGGCGCCATGATCACCCGCCGGACGGCGCTCGGCCTTGCTGGCGCGGGCGCGGCCATCGCCAAAGGGATCAAAGCTGCCATGGCCGACACCAAGGCCGTCATCGACGATTTCAGCCGGCCCGGCCCGCTTGCCTCCAACGGAGCCACCTGGCGCTATGTCGCCGACGGGGTGATGGGCGGGGTTTCGCGCGGAGCGATGACGTGCGAGGCGATCGAGGGCCGGCCCGCGCTGCGTCTGACCGGGCAGGTCAGCCTCGACAACAATGGCGGCTTCATCCAGCTTTCACTCGATCTTTCGGACACGGGGGCATCGGTGGATGCGAGCGGTTTCGCCGGCATCGCGGTCGATGCGAACGGCAATGGCGAGCGCTACAATGTGCACCTGCGCACCGACGATCTGCGCCGGCCGTGGCAGTCCTACAGGCAAGGCTTCCATGCCGGGTCCGGCTGGCGGACATACCGGCTGCCGTTTGCCGGCTTCGAGGGCCATCGGACCCCGGCGCCGCTCAATGTCGCCCGGCTCCGCCGCATCGGCATAGTCGCCATCGGCCGCGAGTTCGGCGCCGATATCGCGGTTGGCGGCGTACGCTTCTTTTCCTGACCGTTGCGTTCGCCGTGGCGCTTGGAACGGGCGGGGCGGCATGCATGCGATTTCGCTGTATCGGGACGCGCGGTATGATAGGCGTTGACGCCGCGTCAGCATAATGGCGCACGCCGCGCCGTATTGCCGAAGAACCGAGCGACCGGAGACGACCACCGTGCAGATCATGACCGCGTTTTCTCAATACATGCCGCATGGCATGTGCCTCTCGTGGCAGCCCTGGCTTGTCATCTTGTGGGCAGGGTCCGACTTGCTGATCTTCATCTCCTATTTCGCCATACCGCTGGCTCTGCTCAGCGTGCTGCGCCAGCGGCCGGACCTGAAACATCGCGGTCTGGTCGGGCTTTTTGCCGGGTTCATCTTGCTGTGCGGACTGACCCATGCATTGTCCATCGTCACGCTCTGGATCCCGATCTATCCGCTGCAGGGCTATGTGAAGCTGGCAACGGGTCTGGTCTCGGCGGCGACCGCGATCGTCCTGTTCCGCCTGGTGCCGACGCTGATCACGATTCCGACACCCAGCGAGCTTCAGGAGGCGAACCAGAACCTGAAACGGGAGATCGCGGCGCATGAAGCCACGCTGGCGAAGTTGCGGCAGGCCCAGCACAATCTTGAGGCCGAGGTCGAGGAGCGAACGGCGGAACTGAAGCGCGCGAACGCCCAGCTTGCCATTTCGACGCGCGAGGCGGTTCATCGCAGCCGGAACCTGATCGCTGTGGTTTCCTCGATCGCGCGGCAGAGTGCGCGCAGTCATGGCGATGCCGGCGGTTTCATCGATACCTTCATCGGGCGGCTCAATGCGCTGGCCGATGCGACATCGATCGTCATGAAGGGCGAAACGCGGACCTCGGCCGATCTGGGTCAGGTGGTCAGGACGCAGTTGGAGCCGGTTCTGATGACATATGGCGACCGGATCAAGGTCGAAGGCCAGCCGATCGATGCCGGCTCGGAGGCTGCCCAGCAGATCAGCCTGGCGCTTCACGAACTGGCCACCAACTCCCAGAAATACGGTGCGCTTTCCGCCGATGCCGGAGCGATCAGCGTGTCGTGGACAAAGCGGGCGGCCGATGGCGACGACGCCGAGCGTCTCGTGCTGCGGTGGGACGAGGAAATCTCCGAGGCGGCAGCGCGATCTTTCGCGGATGCGGGATCGGGCGGATTTGGAAGCCGCTTGCTGACGAAGATCGTTCCGACCGTTCTTCGCGGCAGTGCGCGACGCGAGGTGGAGGACAGCACGCTGACCTATGAGCTCATCTTGCCCCTGTCGGCATTGAAGGACAATGTGAACCGCGACGGCGATGCGGATCTGGCGGCGCGCATCGTCGACAGGGATTTCGGTGTCGCCTGAAGACCAATAGCGGGCCGACCTGTGCCCGGGCAGACTGCCCGGCCTTTCGGCGGCGGATGGGCTGTTCCGGCATCCGCCGCACCGTGCCGCTGCGCGCCGGACCGTCCGGTCCGGTCAGTTCCGGTGGTAGCGCCGCAGCTCCGGGCCGGACGTGATCATCGCCGAGGGTTCGTCCGCACCGGCAGGCAGCGGCGTGTCGGCGGTGCACTGGGCGCATCCGCAGGCCGAATAGCCCGGCCAGGCCGGCGGCGACCGGTTGGTCCACGAACCGATCCACCCGCCGCTGCTCGCGCACAGCGGGTTGCAGATGGCCGGCGCTTCGGCGTCGGAGCCGGGAAACGTCGTGCTCTCCAGATCGCAGCTTCCGCTGAAGGCGCCCCTGACGGCGGTTTCGACGGTGCCGCCGAACGTGTGGAACGCATCCCGGTCGGTCGTCGGCATGTTGACGAGGATCGCGTCGTTTCCGGTCAGCACCGCCTTCATCTGGGCATAGAGCGGGTCCTGCGCGCTCAGCGCATCCAGGATGCTGGTGCGGGCCGGGAACAGATAGGACAGATCCCCGGACGGTGGCGCGATCGCGTTCTGGACGACGGTCTGTTGCGTCATCAGGTTGGCCAGCGTGAAGGGAAGCGTGCCGCCGCCCGCAAGGAAAGTCGAATTGCTGTTCACGCCGACCACGTCGGCATAGAACATGTTCGGCACACCGGTGTCCTTGCTCCATGGAAAGGCGCGCAGCTTGAGCATCCCGCGCGTCGCATCGGACATCTGCGACATGCTTTCCGAAAAGCCGATCGACGTCCGGCCATAGCCTTCGCTGAAATAGCCGGCGCGGACATACTGATCCTCCACGCCCGGCAGCGACGGGATGGCGCCGGTCAGCGCATTGTACCAGCTCGCGCTTTCGGAAAGCCTGGCCAGCGCATCGACGATCGACTGGTCGAGCGGGTTCATCGACGGCCACGCGCCATTGTCCAGAAGCCCCTTGACCATGTAGTCGACGGCGATCGTCGTCTTGCCCGAAATGTTGAGCATGGCGCCGGTCCGGTCGAACGGCACCGGGCTGATATAGACGCCGGCCGGGTTGACCGACAGGAATTCGGGCAGCGTGCTCACGCCGTCCATGTCGGTATCGCCATCCCGGTAGAACATGATGTTGGTACAGCCCAGCATGGGCAGGGCGAACATGCTGCCGTCGTTCCGGGTCAGCGCCTTCTGCGCATATTCGACGAAATCGGAGGCGTCGGAGATCGAGCTGGCGGGCACCGGCGTCGTCTGCGTCTTCCAGTAATCGAGATACATCGCGTCAAAGACGAACACGTCGATGGGGGCCTGCGTCCCGCTGCCATTGGTGTAGACCGGGTCGGACGAATAGCCGCCGTCCCAGACATTGCCGTCGGTGATCAGGTACAACTTTTCGGTCTGGCCTGCCGCCGCCCATGCCGAGCAGATGGACGACGCGAAGGCATCGATGTCCGGAACATAAGGGTAAAGCCCGGCGGCGATGCATTGCTCGCCGTCGGTGCAGGGGGTGCCGCAGTTCTGCGCCAGCGCCCTCTGGGACGGAGCGAACGGGACAAGCAACAAGGCCAGCGCACAGGCTCTTGCGAACAGTTTCACGGCAACACCTCCCACGCTCCGCCTGCATGGCAAACGAAAGCATTTCCAAAATCTACTTTGTCAAAAACGGCTTACCATGTGACTATAAAAGAAACAGTCTCATGCGAAATTGATTGTGTCATATATAAAACTGCATTGAAAGGCTTTCCTCGAAATTATGTTTTGACGATATTGCTGTAGTATATTCGAAGACCACTATCCGACTGGACCCGCCGGCGGGCCGCGTCCCGCCGCCCCACGCCCAAGGTCGTGTTGCGGTGCGGTGGGCGCGCGGCTATCAACGGGCGGCGATTTCATGTTTTTTGTCGCGCTTTCGAACCGCAGGGCGGCCAGCCCGTGGCCGAGGCGCTCCGAGCGGAGACCCCCATGCGCATCGACGCCATTTCCATCGGCGACACGCCGCCGCACGATGTCAACGTCATCATCGAGGTGCCGCTGGGCGGCCATCCGATCAAATATGAGCTGGACAAGGACGCGGGCACGCTGGTCGTCGACCGGTTCCTCTATACGCCGATGGCCTATCCGGGCAATTACGGCTTCGTGCCGCACACGCTGTCCGACGATGGCGACCCGATCGACGTTCTGGTGTGCAACACGCGGCCGCTGATCCCGGGCTGCGTGATCAATGTGCGGCCGATCGGCGTGATGCTGATGGAGGACAATTCGGGACAGGACGAGAAAGTCATCGCCGTGCCCTCGCCCGCGCTGACCAAGCGTTATGACGGCGTCAAGGACTATACCGACCTGCCGGAGATCACGCTGCAGCAGATCGAGCATTTCTTCGAGCACTACAAGGATCTCGAGCCCGGCAAATGGGTCAAGCTGGGCGGCTGGCAGAACCGGGACACCGCCGAGAAGCTGATCGTCGAGGCGATCGAGCGGGCCAAGGGCTGATAGCGGGCGACGCCGGCCCGGCGGCTCAGCCTTGCAGCCGCCTCCAGACATCGATCCCCGACCAGTCCTCGAGGAACCTGTAGGGATAGGCCGGCAGCGGAGCCGATGACACCTCGCCCAGCGCGCTGAGATCATCGGGTTCCAGCGCCAGATCGACGGCGCCGAGATTGCCTTCGAGCTGTTCGGCGGTGCGTGCGCCCAGAAGAACGGTGGCGACGCCGGGACGCGCCAGCAGCCAGGCAATCGCGACATGCGCCGGCGGGCGCCGGTAGCGCGCGGCGATCGACCGAAGCACGTCAAGGATTGCGTGGGTGCGCGCGGTGTTGCGCAGCTCATAGGCCTCCACGCCCCTGTCCGGATCCTCGCCCAGCCGCGTGGCGCCGGCGGGGCGCCGGTCGGCCCCGTACTTGCCGGTCAGCCAGCCGCCGCCAAGCGGCGACCAGGGCACGACGCCGATGCCGGCCTCCAGCGCGCATGGCAGCACTTCGATCTCGATGCCGCGCTCGAGCAGGTTGTATTGCGGCTGGAGGGCGACCGGAACCGGATAGCCGCCGGCGCGGGCCGCCGACACGATCTTCTGCAACTGCCACCCGGCGACATTGGACCAGCCGACAGCATGGACCTTGCCGGCGCGCACCAGATCGCCGAGCGTCGCCAGCGTCTCCTCCACTTCCGTGTGCCGATCCCAGCCATGGACGTAACAGAGGTCGATGGCCTCGACGCCGAGACGCTTGAGACTTGCATCGACCGACCGGACAAGCGCCCGCCTTGACGCTCCATGGCTGCCGGGCGGCGGGGCGAAGCGGCCCTTGGTCGCGACGATCAGGTCGTCAACCCCGCCGCGCTGGCGCGCCCAGTTGCCGATGATCCGCTCGGACGCGCCCTTGCCATAGACATCGGCCGTGTCGATGAAGGTGCCGCCGCGGTCGACGAAGAGGTCAAGCTGGCGGAACGCCTCCGCCTCGTCGGTCTCGACCCCGAAGGTCATGGTGCCCAATGCCAGTTGCGAAACGACGGGGCCGCCGCGGCCCAACTGTCGGACCGGCATGGCCATCTGGCTTGCGGTGCGCTGCGTCAATCCCTGTCTCCCCTCGGTGGCGGAGGCGCCGGCATGGTCGTCCGATCGGCGCCAGCGGCAATGTGAGACGCTGGCTTTCCGGCGCACAAGGGCGCGTTCTGAAAAGCGCTTTTCACATTTGGGCGACGGCGGACGCGCTAGGCCGCCGTTTCGCCGGCCTTCAATCGCTCGACGAGCGCAACGACCGGTCCGATGCTGTCCTTGTCCATGAAGTCGAAGCCGTGCAGTTCCTCGCGTGCCGCCTGCCTGTCCCGGTTCATCAGGCTTCCGATGATCAGCATCATCCGGTCATAACGGGTCAGTTTCCTGGGGTCCTGCCGTCCGCGCAGCGCCACATGATGCATCCTGTCGATCAGGTCCTGCGGCAGGCTTTCGGCGATCCAGCCGTCGAGCTTTTCGCCCGCCGAGACGCCAGACACGGTGAACACGATCACCGGCTTTTCGACAATTGTGTCGAGATGGCGCCGCACCCATTTCCAGAACATCAGCTTGTGATAGATGACCGGGCTGCCAAGGACAAGAAAATCGAAATCCCCGATCGATGCCCCGCCGGCGTCGATGTCGTATGCGTCGAGCCCCGTCGCCTCGGCGATCCACCGCGCATACTGGCCGGTGCTGCCATATCTGGTGGCGTAGAAGATGGCACCCTTCATGACATCACCGTGTGCTGGGACATGCGTGGAACCTAGCGGAACGGCCCCGCTTCGCATTGATCGGTGTTAACGCGAGAAGCGCCCGGCCGACTTTGCAATCGATGCCCTGGCGGGTTAAGGCCGATGGCAACCCGCCCCGGCGCATCCGCGCGCAACGGTGGCCTGGTCCCACCGATGCCGGAGCCGATCGATGACCACAGACCGCGCCCTGATGCCAGACTATCTGCGCCTGTTCGCGCTGTTCGGCATCGTCGTCGTCAATGTCCAGTTCATGGCCTATCCGATCGAAGAGGGCTTTGTCGGCGCAACGCAACAGAGCCCGGCCGATGCGGTGGCGGCATGGCTGGTCGGCGGGCTGGCTCTTCTGAAGAGCTACGGGCTCTTTTCCTTCATGTTCGGCGTCGGGCTGGCCTTCCAGATGCGCTCGGCGGAGAAGCGGGGCCTGGTCTTCGGCCAGTTCTACCGCAACCGAATGATGGGCCTGGCCCTGTTCGGGCTGGCCCACGGGCTCCTGTTCTTTCCCGGCGACATTCTGGTTGCCTATGCGATCACCGGCGCGATCCTCTACCGGGTTCGCACCTGGCCGGCCGGCCGCCTCATCCGGCTGGGTACCATCCTTCTGGTCGTGCAGCTCGTTTTGACCATGGCGATGATCGCCGCGTTTCCGACCGCGCCGGCAGAAGCCGCCGCGCTCGAACGCTACATCATGACCGAAGGGTCCTTGGCGCAGGTTCTGGGCTTCCGGGCGGTGATGTTCGTCATCGCCTTCATCTTCGTGCTGCTGGCACAGGGCATGGCGGCGCTTGGCTGGTTCTGCCTTGGGCTGGCGGCGGTCAAGTCCGGGCTGATCGACGCGCCGGGCCATCCGGTCTGGCAGAAGGCGCGGCGCTGGTGCCTTGTGCCCGGTCTGGCCCTCAGCCTTTCGGCGGCGGCGATCTGGCAGTGGCACGACCCCCTGATGGGAGAGTTGCTGGTCGTGCTCGTCGCGCCGTTGACGACGCTCGGCTATCTGGGCCTGATCGCAGCGCTGGCCCGCCCGCCGGGACCCTTCATGGCGCGGCTCCTGACCGCCGGCGGTTCCAGCCTGACCATCTATCTGGGCCAGTCGATCCTTCTGTCGACGATCTTTGCGCCCTACGGGCTCGGCCTTTGGGACGCTGTCGGTCCGGCCGCCGCCGTGCTGATCGCAATCGGCGTGACGATCGCGCTGATCGTGCTTGTCGCCCTGTGGCGCATGCGTTTCGCATTGGGCCCGTTCGAATGGGCGTTGCGGTGGATCAGCCGGCGCGGCGTTGCAGGCGCAGCCTGAGGCGTCAGATAATCGCCGGGGCCAGCACGTTGCGGACGATCTGGCCGACGAAATAGATGCCGATGAACAGGACGATCGGCGAGATGTCGATGCCACCCAGATCGGGCAGGAAACGCCGGATCGGCCGCAGCAGCGGTTCGGTCGCCTTGTAGAAAAACTCGCCCAGCATCGAGACGAAGCGGTTCGACGAATTGACCACGTTGAAGGCGTAGAGCCACGAGAAGATCACCGCGCCGATCACGATCCACGTGTAGATGTTGAGCGCAAACAGAAGTGTGTTGATGATCGTCAGGCCCACGCTCGTTCTCCTTTTCGCCGGGACGCCCTCACATAGGCGCACCGGGCCCGATCGGCAAGCGTGGCGGCGCCCTTGCGCTCCCGGACAAAAAAGCCTTTGTGCCGGCCGGCCAAAACGCCTATCGCCGCGCGATGAGCGATGATGGTGCAACCGGCGAGCCGGCTCCGGGGCGTTTCGAGGCATTCGCCTATCCGGCCTATGTCAAATACTGGACGGCGCGGTTCGCCACCACGTTCGCCACCTATGTGGTGGCAGTCGCGGTCGGCTGGCAGGTCTACGACCTGACGCGCGATCCGCTCGATCTGGGCATTATCGGACTGGTGCAGTTCCTGCCGCTGCTGCTTCTGGTGCTGGTCACCGGCACGGTGGCAGACCGCTATGGCCGGCGTACGGTGATGGCCGCGTCGACCGCTTTGGCATTCCTGTGCGCCTTGGCGATCCTGTACTTTTCCTGGCGCGGGCTGACCTCGCCGATGCCGATCTTTGTCGCCCTGTTCGGCTTCGGCATCGCGCGGGCCTTCTTCGCGCCGGCCTCGCAGTCGCTGGTCGTCAATCTGGTGCCGCAGCGTGTCTTTCCCAATGCGGTGGCGTGGAATTCCTCGGCCTGGCAGACCGCGTCCATTCTCGGTCCGGTCGCCGGCGGTCTTCTTTACGGCATCGGCGCGACCTTCACCTATGCGGTCTCGGCGCTGATGCTGGCGGTGGCCACCGCGCTTGTCCTGACGATCCCCAAGCCGGCCGAACGCTCCCACATCACCAAGGTGACGTTCGATTCGCTGTTTGCGGGCCTGCGCTACATTCGCGACCAGAAGGTTGTGCTGGGCGCCATCTCGCTCGACCTGTTCGCCGTGTTCCTGGGCAGCGCCGTCGCGCTGCTGCCGATCTTCGCGCGCGACGTTCTCGACGCCGGGCCATGGGCGCTTGGCATGCTGCGCGCGGCGCCCGGCGTCGGCGCGGTGCTGATGGCGGTCTTTTTGGCGACCTCGCCGGTGCGCGACCATGCCGGCCGCATCCTGCTCGTGTCGGTCGGCCTGTTCGGCGTCTTCACGATCGTCTTCGGCCTGTCGCAGCTCGCCTGGCTGTCGGTGATCGCGCTGGCGCTGATCGGCGCATTCGATATGATCAGCGTCTATATCCGCGAGACGGTGCTGCAGATCTGGACGCCGGACGAGGTGCGCGGCCGGGTCAATGCGGTCAACATCGTGTTTCTGGGCGCCTCGAACGAGTTGGGCGACATGCGCGCCGGTTTTGTCGCCGCCTGGATCGGCGCCGTGCCTGCGGTGGTCATTGGCGGCATCAGCTCGGTCGCCGTTGCGGCCGGCTGGGCGCTGCTCTTCCCGCAATTGCGCGACGTGCGGCGTCTCGACCGGCAGGATTAGATCACCGGGCGGCCGCGGTTTCCCGCTCGAAGACGATGTCCAGAAAGTCGGCCAGCCACCGGCGCACGGCGTGGTCGTGGTGCAGGCGTCCATGCAGATGGTCGCGCCCGATCTGCGCGCCCGGCAGCTCGAACCGGTGCGCGCCGCGCACCACCCAGCGCTGCATCATCGCCTGGGTCAGTTCGGCATGGAACTGCACCCCCCAGGCATTCTCGCCGTAGCGGAAGGCCTGATTGGGATAGGCATCGGCGGTCGCCAGATGCTCGGCGCCCGACGGCAGCGAGAAGCCTTCGCGATGGAACTGGTAGATCATCTCCGGCCAGTCCATCAGCGCCTTGCCCGCTTCCGTCGGCGCCAGCGGATACCAGCCGATCTCGACATGGCCGTCGTCGCGCCCGGCAACCGTGCCACCCAGATGGTTGACCAGCATCTGCGCGCCCAGACAAATGCCGAAAAACGGCTTGTTCTCCCTCAATGGCACGGCGAGCCAGTCGGTCTCGCGCTTGACATAGTCTTCGGGATCGTTGGCACTCATCGGGCCGCCGAACATCACCGCGCCGGCATGGTGTTGGAGCGTGTCGGGCAGCGGGTCGCCCATGGGAGGCCGGCGGATGTCGAGCGCGTGTCCGCGCGCCTCGAGCATCTGGCCGACGCGGCCCGGTGACGATGTCTCCTGGTGCAGGATGACCAGAACGGGCTTTTTGGCGTTGCCAGCGTCGTGCCCGGTTCCGGCTGCCGCGCTTGTGGTGCCGTCAGCCTTCATCGCCGCCTTCGATGCCGAGCCGCTCCTGCACGCGCTGACGCATCAGCACCCGGTCGCGTCCGCTGACGCCGAGCAGTTCGGAGATGCGCCAGACCACATTGTCTTCGAGCTCGTGGCGCACGCCGTCGGCATAGACCATCTCCCACAGGATCTCGATGAAGCCGATCCGGTCGGAGGCGCTCATCGTGTTCATCAGGATCGAGGTAAACCGGTAGAGATCGACCGCTTCGCCATCGGCCTGGCGCGCTGCCTTGATCAGCGTTTCAAGTTCGGTCTTGTCGAGCGAATATTCCTCGCCGAGCACCGCGGCAAACCGCTCGCGCTCGACCGGGCGAAGCACGCCGTCGGCCTGGATGACGTGATACATCAGCGCCGCAGCCGCAAGTTGCGGGCTGTCGGGTTCGGCGGCGCCCGCGCCATCCGCACCGTCGACAAGTTCCCTGACAAACGACCGGAACCGGTCCAGCATGACATCGCCCCATCTGTTGTCGGCCCAAAAGCCCGTCCGCGCCGAACGGACCCCGGCGCGCCGCTGGCTTCCAATCTAGACCGAATCCGCCCTAAAACAACCGGAAGCGGCGGGGCTTGTCCGGCTCGCCATCCTCGACGCCCGGATCGTCCGGGATCGGCGGCTTGAGCGGCGCTTGCTCCCCGCTATCAGCATCTGCCTTGACGCCGACGTCCGGTTTATCGGCCGGCTTGGCGGGCGGGTCGGCGGCCGGCGCGGCGGGCGCAGGTTCCGCCGGCGGCTGCGATGTGCCGGCCTGCGCCCTTGCGGGGTCATTGTCGCCGGCCTTGCCGTTGGCCATCGCTGCAGAGGCCGCCGCCGCGGCGGCCGTTTCGATGGCGGGTGCGGGCTTGGGCTTGTCCTCGGTGCCCCGGTCCTCGTCCATCCCGGTCGATTCGGGAGCGGTTTCGGTGTCGGCGGCTGGCGTTTCGTCGGGCGCGTCGCCCGCAGCCCTGGTCCGCTCCTCGCGTGCCGCTTCGACCCGGGCAGCCAGATCGACCGGTTCGCCGATCGTCTTGACCGGCGCGGCATCGGCTTGCGGCTCAGGCTGTGCGTCCACGACCGGCAGGGCCGGTACGACCGTTTCCTCCGCGTCGGCGGGCGGGCCGGCATCGGCAGGCGTGCCCGGCACCATCGGGTCGAGATCGTTCTCGATCAGCGCGCCGGTGCGTTCGACCGGCACCTTCCATTCAAACGCATCGATCCGCCCGGTGACGGGCGAGAAGGGTGCCCATTTCTCGGCGACGATGCCGTCGGCCGTCCAGGCCGGATCGCGCGCGGCACGCACGGCCCGCGACAGCCATTCGCGCACCTTGCCCTGATCGCCGGTCTCGGCATCCTCGATGTCGGCCATCAGCATGAAGGCGCTTTCGCGCGGCTCGTTGCGCAGGACGGCGGCGACCGATTTTCGCGCCTGCTCGAATTCGCCCGCCTCCAGCGCCATCTGCGCGACGATGAGCGAGGATTCGGTGGTGTTGGGCTTGATCGCCTCCAGCCGCCGCGCGCGCTTGAGCCGGTCGAGCGCCGAATCGCCCGGACGCGCATTGACGTAGGCGAGCGCCACGTCCGGATGGGGCGCCTTGCGCCAGCAGGTTTCCAGCACCTTGACGCCGCGCCGCATCTCGTTGAGGCGGAAGGCGGCTTCGGCGGCGGTGACGGCGGCGGGCGCGAAACCCGGCGCCAGACGGTGCGCTTCCAGCGCCGCCTGTTTGGATTTGGCCGGATCGCTTTCGGCATTGTCCATCGCCAGCGCGGTCAGCAGCACGGCGCGCTTGCGGTCGGCGTCCTCGCGCGCGACATGCTTTGCGGCCTTTTGCTTTTCGAGCAGGCGGATCGCGCCGTCCCAGTCGCCCGAGGCCGTCTTCAGGTCGATCGCCGCCTTGCCGGCCCAGATCAGTTGCGGACCGAGTTCGGCGGCCTTTTCCGCATAGTGCTTCTGGGCTTCCCGGTCGCCGAGCCGTTGCGCCTCCATGTAAAGCCCGCGCAGGCCCAGAAGACGCAGTTCGGGGTCTTCGAGCATCGCCTCGAACTTCTGCCGCGCATCGCCATGCTTGCCTTCGAGCAGCGTCGTCTGCGCGTCGAGCAGCTGGATCAGCGGCTCGGTGGTCTCGTTCAAAAGTCCGCCCGCCTGCTTGAGCATGCGCCGCGAGGTGGCCGGATCGCCCGATCCGGCGGCAATGATGCCGGTCGACAGCGACTGGTAGCCGCGGTCGCGCTTGCGCGCGCGGAAGAAGCGGTTGAGCCGTTCGGGCGAAGTGAAGACGACGCGGATGATCCACCAGGTCAGCATGATCGCCGCGACGATTGAAACGACGCCGACGGCGGCGACCATCAGTGAGACATGGATGAGCTGGTCACCCACGGTGACGGCGACATCACCGGGCATGTCGGCGAGCCAGGCAAAGCCGAAGCCGAGCGCGAAAACCAGCGCGATGAAGATGAGCACCTTGATCATGGCACCGCTCCCTTACTGCGTCGCGCCGGCCGGGGGCGCGGAGGGACGCGCCGCCGACATGGCGTTTGCGAGAGCGCCGGCGACGAGCTGATCGACGGTCTGGCGCGCGCGGACCCTGTCCATGAAGTCCGCCGAGGCGGCCTTGGCCGGATCGGGGAGCGTCTCCCATTCGGCCAGCGCGCCTTCGAGATTGCCGTCCTTGAGCCGGGTTTCGACGCGGGCGGCGATGGCGCCGGGCGTGTCGCCTTCGGCCTCGCCGACCGGACGCACCTGCACCAGCGACCGGGCGCTCGACATCAGCCGGTCGCCGAGCGAGGCGTTTTCGTCCAGGCCCTGGCCGGTGGCGACGATCCGGTTGGCAACGGCGGCGAAACCGTCGGAGAGTTGCGTGACCGTCGGCACGCCGGAGGCGGCGAAATCGCGCAACTGCGCCACGGTCTCGTCTTCGCCGGCGACCGAGGCATAGGCTTCGAGCTCGGTCGCAAAGGCGCTGCCGCGATCGATGGCCGATTTGAGGCCGGCCGCCGCGATGGCTCGCGCGACGACGGTGGAATCCGCGCCACCCTCGGCCAGCCGGTCCTGCGCATCCGACAGCGCCGCTTCGTTGGCGTCGATGCGCGCTGCGAGCGCGGCCAGCCCGTCATTGAGCGATGTTTCCATGCCGCCGACGCTGTCGCGCACGGTGCCGAGCTCGCCGGCCAGCGTGTCGAGGTCGCCCTGCACCGCGGCGACGGTTTCGCCGAGCGCCTGCATCGCCTCGGCGCCGGCGGCGTCCGCGCCGCTTGCGGAAAGGTCCGCCATCTGTGCGGTCATGCCCGTCACCTGCGCCTCGATCTGGTCGAGACGGCCGGAGAGGGTTTCAAGTCCTGCGCCTTCGCCGGCGGCGCCCGACGACATGGCCGAGCGCAATGCGTCGATATCGGCGGTCAGCGTCTCGATGGCGGACAGCGCGCTGCCGCTGTCGGCCTGTGCGCTCCGGGCCGCTTGTGCCGCCGCTTCGATCTGGCCGGCCAGATCGGCGGGCACGGCCGCTTCGCCCGACGCGGGCGCTGCGGCCATCTCGTCGAGACGCGCCTGCAACTGCGCGATCTCGGACTGGACCGGTGCCAGATCGACGGTCTCGGCGGGTGCCGAACCGAAGGAGGGCAAAAGACCGGTCCATTGCAGTCCTGCGCCGGCGACGAGCGCGATCACGCCGCCGATGATGCCACCGGCGATGGCGCCCGAACCGCCGCGCCGCGCGGGCGCGGGAGGGGTCGGTGGCGCTGCACGATGGGTGCGAGGCGTGTCTGCGTCGCCGCTTCTGTCGGTTCCGCCCGGTTGGGCTTTCTCCGCCTTTCCGTCTTCTCCGGCTTTGGCGAATGGCGAAGCTTCATTGCCGGTGGCTGAAGCCTTGTCCCCGGCGGTCGAAGCCCTGGCGCCTGGCTTGGCGGCCTGCTCCATGGCCACCGGTTCCGCCGCCTTGGGCTTCGCAGCCTTTTCGGCCGACGATTTGGAGGCACCGCCGGCGGTCTTCTCCGCCTCGAGATCGATGGTGACGGGCTTGCGTGTGCCGCCTCGTCCCGTGCCTCGCGACGGTCTTGCGCGCTGTGCCATGAACGCTCTCCCTTGAACCAGCGGACCAGATGTTGCCCGGTTCTAGCACGGCGGTGCGGAATCAAAAGCCGTCATTGGTCAAGTGCCGGCAATCAGGACGAAAAATGTCGCCGCACCGTCTCGACGAGCGCGTCGTCACGCGGTGCCGGCGCGGCAACGATCGACGCCTGCGCAAGCCTTTCAAGGGGCTCGCCGGCGCGCTCGGAAATCAGAAAAAGCGTTGTGTTCTCAAGCAATTGTTGGCGACCCGTTGCCTCAAGGGCATCGGCGAGCAGCCGGGCGGACATGCCGGAGTGCAGCAGCATACCGTCGAGATCGGCGCATTTTAGCGCATCCGTGATTTTGTCAGTCAAGTGGCTGACTTTTTGTATTGTGTAGGTCTCGATCAAGGTGACCTTGCGTCCGGTTTCCGACAGGCGCCGCTCCAGTTCGCCCGTCCGCACGCGGCCGCACAGATAGGCGACGGACGCATCGGCGGGGATGGCATGGCCGACCAGTCCGGCGAGCGCGATGGCGTCGCCGTCGGCGGACCTGACATCGACCATGCCTGCCTCTCGCGCGGCGCGCGCGGTTGCATCGCCCACCGCAAAGACCGGCATGGCGCGCACGGCGTCGACCAGCGCCGGCGGCGCGTGGGTCAGCGCCTTGGCGCTGGTGACGGCCGCCGCGGCACTGCGCCCGGCTTCGGCAATCGTTGCATCCTTCACCGGCAGGTCTACGCTTTCGGTGAACGGGCAGATGATGGCTTCGATGCCGACCTCACCCAACGCGGCGGCGGTGCGCGATGCGCCCGGCTCGGGCCGCGTCACCAGAACGCGCGGGCGGCGTCCCGTCACCGGTCAGGTCCAGCTTTCGAAAAAGCCGGCGCCGGCACGGGCGCGCAATTCGTCGCCCGCCGTCCGCCCGAGCGTTTCGGGATCGCCGGCGGGGCCGCTCGACGCGATGTCGTGCGAGACCGTGCCGTCCGGCGTCAGGATGGTGCCGAAAAAATCGATCGTATCGCCGTCGATCCGGGCATGGCCGGCGATCGGCGTGCGGCAGGAGCCGTCGAGCGAGGCCAGAAAGGCCCGCTCGCAGGTGAGCGCGGTTTCGGTCGCGATGTGCTTGAGCGGCGCGACCAGCGCGTCGGTGCGCGAGTCGCCGGTGCGGCCTTCGATGCAGATCGCGCCCTGGCCCGGCGCCGGCGGGAAGACGTCCATCGCGATCAGATCGGTGATCACATCGGCCATGCCAAGGCGCCTCAGACCCGCATTGGCGAGCAGCGTGGCGTGCGCGACGCCGTCCTCGAGCTTTTTCAGCCGCGTCTGCACATTGCCGCGAAAGCCGACCACTTCGACATCTGGGCGCGCGCGGCGCACCAGCGCCTGGCGCCGCAGCGAGGAGGTGCCGACGATGGCGCCCCTGGGCAGCGCGTCAAGCGTCGGCGCCGCCTTGCCGATGAAGGCGTCGCGCGGGTCCTCGCGCTCAAGGAACGCTGTCAGCGCCAGACCTTCGGGCAGTTTGGTCGGCATATCCTTGGACGAATGCACCGCCAAATCGATATCGCCAGACAGGAGCTGCGCCTCGATCTCCTCGGTGAACAGGCCCTTGCCGCCGATTTCCTTGAGCTCACGGTCGAGTACGCGGTCGCCCTTGGTCGAGATGACGACGATCTCGATCGCCTCGGGCGCCATGCCATGGGCGGCGACGAGCCGGTCACGCACCTCGTGCGCCTGCGCTAGCGCCAGCGGGCTACCCCGCGTTCCGATCCTGACCGTCTCCGACCCCTGTGCCACGGTTTGCTTGCTCCCCGATCCATGATAGGCGACCTGTTCCCTAACCTGTCTGGCCGAGGGCGGCAATCGACCCTTCGCCCTATCGGAATTTGCGCCATGCCGACCGTGCTGGGCATCGAGACGAGCTGCGACGAAACCGCCGCCGCCATCGTGCGGGCCGGCGCCGGCGACGCGCGCGGCGAGATCCTGTCGAACATCATCTACAGCCAGTTCGGCGAGCATGCCCGCTATGGCGGCGTCGTGCCGGAGATCGCCGCCCGCGCCCATGCCGACAAGCTCGACCGGGTGATCAAGGCCGCGCTTTCAGAAGCGGGCACCGATTGGGACGCGATCGACGCGATTGCGGCGACCGCCGGCCCCGGCCTGATCGGCGGGCTGATCGTCGGCGCGATGACCGGAAAGGCGATCGCGCTGGCGCGCGGCAAGCCGTTTCTGGCGGTCAACCATCTGGAAGGCCATGCCCTGACCCCGCGCCTGACCGACGGCCAGCCGTTCCCCTATCTGCTGCTGCTGGTCTCGGGCGGGCACACGCAGATGGTGCTGGTGCGCGGCCTTGGCGACTATGAGCGCTGGGCGACGACGATCGACGACGCGCTCGGCGAAGCCTTCGACAAGACGGCCAAGCTGCTGGATCTGGGCTATCCCGGCGGGCCGGCGGTCGAGAAGATGGCCAGCACAGGCGATCCCGACCGGTTCGCACTGCCAAGGCCATTGAAGGGCGAGGCGCGGCCGGACTTTTCGTTTTCCGGCCTGAAGACCGCGCTGCGCAAGACGGCGACCGATCTGGGCGCGCTGACCGACCGGGACGTCGCCGACCTTTGCGCCGGGTTCCAGAAGGCGGTAACCGAGACGCTGGAAGACCGGGTGGCGCGCAGCCTGGCGCGCTATCGCGCGGAAATTGCTGATACCTCGCCGACGCTGGTCGTCGCCGGCGGTGTCGCGGCCAACAAGGCGATCCGCGCGATGCTGGAACGGCTCTGCGCCGAGCATGGCTTTGCCTTTCTCGCGCCGCCGATGGAGCTTTGTTCGGACAATGCGGCGATGATCGCCTGGGCCGGGCTCGAGCGGTTCCGGCGCGGCGAAACCGACCCGCTGGATATTGCGCCGCGCCCGCGCTGGCCGCTCGACGGCGACAGCGCGCCGCGGATCGGCTCGGGCCGCAAGGGCGCCAAGGCATGAGGGACGCCAAGGCATGAGGAGCGCGAGACGATGAGCGTGGCGGTGGTCGGCGCCGGCGCGTGGGGCACGGCCCTGGCGGCGGCCATGGCGCGGAACGGACAGCGCGTTGCGCTGTGGGGCCGCGATGCCGGCGTCGTCGGTGAGATCAATACGCGGCGCCGCAACCGCTTCTATCTAGGCGATGCCGATCTGCCCGAGGCGATCGATGCCACGACCGATGCGGGCACAGCGCTGGCCGATGCCGACATGGTGCTGCTGGCGGTGCCGGCCCAGACGATGCGCGCGGTGCTGACCATGATGGTGCCGCATCTTCATCCGCACATGCTGCTCGTCTCCTGCGCCAAGGGCATCGAGCGCGGCTCGGGCGCGCTGATGACCGAGGTGATGGGCCGGACGGCGCCCGCCAACGCCAATGCCGTCCTGTCGGGGCCGAGCTTTGCGGCCGATGTGGCGCGCGGCCTGCCGACCGCCGTGACGCTCGCCATGGCCGATGAGGCGCGGGCGCTCGCCGCCTGCCGGGCACTTGCCCGTCCGGGACTGCGGCTTTATGCGAGCGGCGATGTCGCCGGCGTCGAATATGGCGGCGCGCTGAAGAACGTGCTGGCGATAGCCGCGGGCATCGTCGCGGGCCGGGGCCTTGGCGCCAGCGCGCAGGCGGCGCTGACGACGCGCGGCTTTGCCGAAATGAGCCGGCTTGCGGTGGCGCTCGGCGCACAGTCCGAAACGCTCGCCGGGCTTTCCGGCCTTGGCGACCTGATCCTGACCTGCGGCTCGGACCAGTCGCGCAATTTCGCCCATGGCAAGGCGATCGGGCGTGGCGAGGACACGTCCGGGCTCAAGCTTGCCGAGGGCGTTGCGACAGCAGGCACCGCCGCGCGCATTGCCGGCGACCATGGCATCGAGGCGCCGATCATCGCCGCCGTCGCGGCGATCGTCGATGGCACCCTTGACGTCGATGCCGCGATCACCACCCTTTTGTCGCGGCCCATCAAACCCGAAACCGAAAAAGGCTGACCATGTCCAATTACTGGCTCTTCAAATCCGAACCCTTCAAATGGTCCTGGGAGCAGCAAAAGGCCAAGGGCGAGGCCGGCGAGGAATGGGACGGCATCCGCAACTATCAGGCGCGCAACAACATGCGGGCCATGAAGCTGGGCGACAAGGCGTTCTTCTACCATTCCAACGAGGGGCTGGAGATCGTCGGCATCGCCGAGGTCTGCGCCGAAATCCACCCCGATTCGACCACCGACGATCCGCGCTGGGAGTGCGTCGACATCAAGGCGGTGTGCGACATGCCGCAGCCGGTGACGCTCAAGGACGTCAAGGCCAACGCGAAGCTGGCGGACATGGCGCTTGTCACCTCGATGCGCCTGTCGGTCCAGCCGGTCACCAAGGATGAGTGGCTGGAGGTCTGCCGCATGGGCGGGCTCGACAACCCGCCGCTCTGAGCCCTCGAAGGGCCGGCCATGTCTCAAAAAAGCCCGGATCGCGGGCGACATCGGGCGAAAAAAACGGGTGCCAGAGCGTTCCAACATGACGGGTCGATCGTTCAAACGCTGGCTGGCGCGTGTGCGCCAGGGCCGGGCCGGCATCACCGGCCTGTTCTGGCTGTCGGCGGGCGAAACCACGATTTTGCCCATGCCGGTCGAGATCGTTCTGATCCCGTTGATGCAGTATGCGCGCGACCATGTGTGGCGCATGGCAACCAGCGTGACGCTCGGCGCCGTTGCCGGCGCGGTTGCCGGTTATCTCGTCGCCTATTTCTTCATGGAAGCGGCCGGCAACAGCTTCGTTGCCCTGGCCGGCTGGCAGGACGAGCAGGCCCGCTTCGCCGAACTGTTCGACCGCTACGGCTTTCTGGCCATCGTTCTGGTCGGCATGTTGCCGCCGATCCCGTTCCAGCTTGCGATCGTGTCGGCCGGCGCGACGGGCTATCCGTTCGCGCTGTTCGTTCTGGCAACGCTCATCGCGCGGGGCATCCGCTATTTCTTCCTTGCGGCGGTCGTCCGCCTTTTCGGTGACCATGTCGCGACCGCCTATCAGAACAACCGTGCGCTGGCGCTGACGGTGCTGATCGCGCTGTTCTTCGGCGCGGTCGGCCTGATCGTCTATTTCGAACGCGGCTTTGCGTAACCCGAAAAGCAGACGGCCCGCCAATGGCGGGCCGTTTTCGGTTTTGCCGATCGGGCCGGTCAGCCGGTCTTGTTCTGGCGGTTCTCGATCAGATCGTCGACCACGGAGGGGTCGGCGAGCGTCGATGTGTCGCCGAGCGAGCCGAAATCGTCCTCGGCGATCTTCCTCAGAATACGCCGCATGATCTTGCCCGAGCGTGTCTTGGGCAGGCCCGGCGCGAACTGGATCTTGTCGGGCGAAGCGATCGGGCCGATCTCCTGACGCACATGCTGGACAAGCGCCTTGCGCAGGCCGTCATCGCCGTCATAGCCGCCCATCAGCGTCACATAGCAATAGATGCCCTGGCCCTTGACCTCGTGCGGATAGCCGACAACGGCCGCTTCCGACACAGAATCGTGGCTCACCAGCGCGGATTCCACCTCGGCCGTTCCCATCCGGTGGCCGGAGACGTTGATGACGTCGTCGACGCGGCCGGTGATCCAGTAATAGCCGTCGGCGTCGCGCTTGCAGCCGTCGCCGGTGAAATATTTGCCCTTGTAGGTGGAGAAATAGGTCTGGATGAAGCGCTCATGGTCGCCATAGACCGTGCGCATCTGACCCGGCCATGAATCGACGATGCACAGATTGCCCTCGGCGACCGTCTCCGAATGCACCTGGCCCTCATTGTCGACCAGCTGCGGCTGGATGCCGAAGAAGGGCCGCGTCGCCGAGCCCGGCTTGAGCTTGGTGGCGCCGGGCAGCGGCGTGATCATGATGCCGCCGGTCTCGGTCTGCCACCATGTGTCGACGATCGGGCATTTCTTCTCGCCGACGACATTGTAGTACCACTCCCACGCCTCGGGATTGATCGGCTCGCCGACCGAACCCAAAAGCCGAAGCGTCTTGCGCGAGGTGCGGTTGACGAAAGAGACGCCGGCGCCCATCAGCGCGCGGATGGCGGTCGGTGCGGTGTAGAAGATCGTCACCTTGTGCTTGTCGACCACGTCCCAGAAGCGCGAAGCGTCGGGATAGGACGGTACGCCCTCGAACATCAGTGTCGTCGCGCCGTTACACAAGGGGCCGTAGACGATATAGGAGTGGCCGGTGACCCAGCCGACATCGGCCGTGCACCAGTAGATGTCGCCATCCTGGCAATCGAAGACATATTGGTGGGTCATCGAGGCGTAGACCAGATAGCCGCCGGTGGTGTGCAGAACGCCCTTGGGCTTGCCGGTCGAACCGGACGTATAGAGGATGAAGAGCGGATCCTCGGCCTTCATGCGTGCCGGCTTGCATTCCGGCTTCTGCTCGCTGACGGCTTCGTGGTACCAGACGTCGCGGTCGGAGAACCATTCGATCTTGCCGGCGGTGCGCCGGACGACCATCACCGTATCGACCTCGACCCCCTCGCGCTCGGCCACCTCGACGGCCAGATCGACATTGTGCTTGAGCGGAACCTTCTTGCCGCCGCGCAAGCCTTCGTCGGCCGTGATGACGAAGCTGGACTCGCAGCCGACGATGCGGTCGGCGAGCGCGTCGGGCGAAAAGCCGCCAAAGACGATCGAATGCACCGCGCCGATCCGCGCGCAGGCGAGCATGGCATAGGCCGCCTCGGGGATCATCGGCAGGTAAAGCGTGACGCGGTCGCCCTTCTTGACGCCGCGCGCCTTCATCGCGTTGGCGAGCCGGCAGACCTCGTCATGCAGTTCGCGATAGGTGATCTTCTTGTCGTCGTAGGGATTGTCGCCCTCCCAGATGATCGCCACCTGGTCGCCGCGCTTTTCCAGATGCCGGTCGATGCAGTTGTAGGAGACGTTGGTGACGCCGTCCTCGAACCATTTGATCGCGACCTTGCCGGTGAACGAGGTGTTCTTGACCTTGGTGTAGGGCTTGAACCAGTCGATCCGCTGGCCGTGCTTGGACCAGAAGCCTTCGGGGTCGTCGACGCTCTGCTGATACCAGGTCTTGTAGGTCGCATCGTCGATCAGCGCCTTCTTCTTGACCGCCGCGGGGACCGGATACACTTCACCTGACATCGAAAACCTCCACTTGGTTCGCGGGCACGCCGCCTTCACTCCCGGATGCGACGGACGGCTGGGCCGCCCGCGCGGGTCGGCACGGGTGTAGCGCGAAGTCTTCGTTGGCGTAAATTAGACCATGGATAGCGCAACGCCCGCTGCGGCCGTGCGGCGTATCCGACATTGGGCGAAGACGGGCGGCTTATGCGCCGCCCAGCGCCTGTGCGGCGACCGCTTCGGCAAGCGCCGTCTCCAGCGGCGTGTGCGGCTCGGCGCCGATCAGCGCCTCAAGGCGCGTATTGTCGAGAGAATGGGGCGTGTCCCACAGATAGCGCATCTTGACGACTTCGCGCACCAGCGGGTTGAACAGGCCGATCACCCGCATGATCGTCCAGGGCGCGGCGCCGTTCCTGAGCGGCCGGCCGACAGCGGTCTCCATGGCGGCATGGAATTGCTGACCGGTCGCGGTGTGGCCGGCAAAGTGCAGCCGGGCAAACGGCGGGAGCGTCTCGCGCCTGTCCGCCACCATGACGAAAGCGCGGGCAAAATCGGGCATAAAGGCGAAGGCGTGGTCGATATCGCGCCGGCCCGGCCAGACGACGCGGCCCTTCCTCAGATCCTTGGCGATGACCAGGTCGAACCAGCTTCCGTCCACCGGTCCGCCGAAAAAGTCGCCGGCGCGCAGCACGACCGACCGCGGGCCGGTCTCGCTTTCGGCACGCAGGCGATCCTCGATGGCGACGCGGATGCGGCCTTTTTCGGTGTCGGGCGCCATCGGCGTGTCCTCGGTCAGTCCGGGGCGGACCGCGGTGCCGTAATTGTAGACATTGCCGGGCAGCATCACGGTCGCGCCGGCGGCCCGGGCGGCGGCGATGACGTTTTCGGCCATCGGCATGGCGAGCTCGTCCCACTTGTCATAGGGCGGGTTGAGCGCGTGCAGGACAACGTCAGCGCCGGCGCAGGCGGCGATCATGGCCTCGCGGTCCATGGCGTCGGCCTCGACGGGTTCGACGCCGGCGGGCAGCCGGCCGAGCTTTGCGCCGCGGGCGATGCCGCGAACGGTCCAGCCGGCCTCGATGAAAGCCTCGGCGGCGGCGTGTCCGATCCGTCCGGCCGCGCCGGCAATAACGATTGTGCTCATCTGTTGCATCTCCTGAATCCTGATGATGCGCCATGATCGGCCATCGCCAGATGAATGAATAGACAAGAGTTCGACTGTCTAATATTCATTTTCGAATGGATGGAACGCGCTTCGACTGGAACCTGATCCGCAGTTTTCTGGCGGTGCTCGACGCCGGCACGCTGAGCGGCGCGGCGCGGCAGTCGGGCATTTCGCAGCCCACTCTGGGACGGCATGTGGGCGAGTTGGAGGCGCAGACGGGCCTTGTCCTGTTCGAGCGGGGCCGCGCCGGGATGATGCCGACCCAGGCTGCCTTGCGGATCGCCGACGAGGCGCGGGCGATGCGCGACAGCGCGGCGGCCTTTTCGATGGCGGCGACCGATCAGGAAACGCGCGTCGAGGGCACGATCCGGCTCACCGCCAGCCGGGTGATGGCGACCTTCGTGCTGCCGCCGGTGCTGGCGGCGCTGCGCGCCGCCGAGCCCGCGCTTGCCATCGAACTGGTGGCGAGCGACGGCATCGAGAACCTTCTGGCGCGCGATGCCGACGTCGCCGTGCGCATGGTGCGGCCGACCCAGAACGATCTGATCGCGCGCAAGGTCAACGATTTTGTCATGGGCGCCTATGGGCACGAGGACTATCTCGCTCGCGCCGGCACGCCGGAAACACTGGACGATCTCTACCGGCACACGATGATCGGCTATGACCGGACGGATTTGATCGAGCGTGGCATGCGCGCGCTGACGGGCGGCTATGACCGCGATGCCTTCCAGATCCGCACCGACGACCAGATCGCCTATTGGGCGATCGTCGAGGCGGGCGCCGGCATCGGGTTCGGGCCGCGCTTTGTCGCCCGGAGGAACCCGGCCCTGCACAGGGTTCTGCCCGATCTGCAGATCGCGCCGCTGCCGGTCTGGCTCGCCTCGCACCGCGAATTGCGGCACAGCGCCAAGGTGCGGCGGGTCTATGACTTCCTTGCCGACACGCTGTCGGCGCTGCCGCTCGACCGGGACGGCAAATAGCCGATGACGAGGCTGCTCGCCCCGACCGCCAGAACGATCAGCGACCAGCCGGTGAAGACCAGCGCCAGCGAGAATGTTTCGGCGAGAGCGCCGACGAAGGCGGGCATGAACAGCAGACCGGCATAGCCGAAGGTGGTGATCACCGCGATCGCAACGGCCGGCGGAAGGCCGGGATAGGCGCCGGCGGCGGAAAACAGGATCGGCACCATGTTGGCCATGCCGAGACCGGCGATGAAGAAGCCGGCGCAGGCGACGAGGAAGCCGGGTGCCGTGCCGGCGATGGCCAGCCCGGTCGCCGCGACCGCAGAACTGGCAAGGAAGATGCGCCGGTCGCCGAAACGGGCGCGCAGCCCGTCGCCCAGAAACCGCACGGCGGCCATCGTCGCCGAGAACGCCGCGAACGCATAGCCGCTGACGACCAGCGGCGCGCCCAGCTCGTCGCGCAGATAGAGCGCGCTCCAGTCGATCACCGTGCCTTCGGGCGCAAACGCCAGAAGCGTCAGGATGCCGAGCCCGTAAATTCCCGCCTCGCGCGGGATGCCGGTCCGACGAGGCGTGCGGGCCTCGCCGGTTTCACTTGCGTCGACGCCGAATTCGTCGGGCCGGTATTGGCGCCATGCCCACAGCGCAACGGCCAGGCCGATCGCGCCGACCGCCAGCGCATGGCCCATCTCGCCGAGCGTGACGATCATCGCGCCGCCGGTCAGTCCGCCGACCATGCCACCGAGCGACCAGAAGCCGTGAAACGAGGACATGGCGGGCCGGCCGGCGGCCTTTTCGACGCCGATGCCGTTGGCGTTCATCGCATTGTCCATCGCGCCCAGAAACGTGCCGAGCCACAAAAGCGCCAGCGCGGCGGCCGGCACCGAGGGCGCGAGCGTCAGAAGAACCAGCGAAGGTGCCAGAAGCACCGACGTCCAGCGTACCACCGCGACCGAACCCAGCCGCGTCACCATCCAGGCGCCGCCGATCAGGGCGATCACCGCGCCGATGCCGAACAGCACGATCAGCCGTCCGAGCACCGCCTCGCTGATGCCGAGCCGTTCGACGAGCACGGGGATCTTGGTCGCCCAGTGGCCGACCATGAAGCCGTTGACGAAGAATGCCGCAAAGACGGCCAGCCGTGCCAGTTTCAGGCGCCTGATGTCGGGCGGCATGCCGCTTGCGCTGGTTTGAACGGTCGACATGACGGCTCCGCAAAGAACAGCTTTCCTTAGATCGGTTTCCGCGCTTCTCAAAGCGGTTTGAGAGCAGGGGCGTCAGAAGCCGTACAATTGCGCCGGATTGTCGACGAGAATGCGCTTGCGCGTCGCCGCGTCGGTGACGACGCGCAGCAACGCATTGAGCAGGACACCCGCGTCGGGCATCTGTGCATCGGCCAGCATCAGATGCGGCCAGTCGCTGCCCCACAGGCACCGTTCGGGATTGGCGGCCACCAGCGCGGCGACGAGCGCATCCGTCGCTTCATAGGGCGCGCCGGCGAGACGGTAGAGGCCGGACAGCTTGACCCATGCCCTGCCGCCTGCGAGCAGCGCAAGGAGGCGCTGGAAACCGGGTTCGTCCGGTCCCGCCGCGACATCGGGCCAGCCAATATGGTCGAAGACGACATCGACCGGCATGGAGCGCACGCCGTCATCGAGTTCGGCCATGTGGCGGTGCGCGTTCATCAGCATCTGGACATGCAGCCCGCGCGCCTTCAGCCGGTCGGCCATGGCGGTCACGCCGGCCCAGCTCAGGACACCGCCATGGACATAGTTGAGCCGCACGCCCGACAGGCCCGCTTCGGCGAGCGCGTCCAGTTCGGCGTCGGTGGCTGCATCGGTGACGAGCCCGATTCCGCGCGCCCGGTCGCGCCCGAGCCGGGCGACGGCGGCCTTGGTCACCGCATTGTCGGCGCCATAGAGGATCGAATGGACGATGACGACGCGGTCAAGGCCGAGCGCGGCCATGTGCCGTTCATAAAGCGCGATCCAGCCCTCGAAATCGAGGCCCGGCGCGGGGTTCTCGACGCGGCCGTCCCAGAGGTCGAACTCGCCCGGCGCCGCGACCATGTGGATGTGGGCGTCGCAGGCGCCCGGCGGCAGCGGCCGGTCCGGGCTTTGGGGAACGGCGACGGGCATTTCGGCATGGGGCTTCATGGCAGGTCCGGTGCAAAGGCGGTTGACGTCGGCGGCCGGCTTAACGCGTTTGCGCCGTCACGCACAGGTGCCGACCGTCATGTTTGCGCCGCACAATGCGAACCGCTAAAGAATGGTTGCGCCCTTCCACCCTTGTCCGGGAATTCCTGCCTTGACCATCACCAAACTGCTCGTCGCCAACCGCTCCGAGATCGCCATCCGCGTGTTCCGCGCCGCCAACGAGCTTGGCATGACAACCGTCGCGATATGGGCCGAGGAGGACAAGCTGGCGCTGCACCGGTTCAAGGCCGACGAGAGCTATCAGGTCGGCCGCGGCGGGCATCTGGACAAGGATCTCGGCCCGATCGAGAGCTATCTGTCCATCGAAGAAGTGATCCGCGTTGCCAAACAGTCGGGCGCCGATGCGATCCATCCCGGCTACGGGCTTCTGTCGGAAAGCCCCGAATTCGTCGATGCGTGCGATGAAGCCGGCATCATCTTCATCGGGCCGCGCGCCGACACGATGCGCGCGCTCGGCAACAAGGTCTCGGCCCGAAACCTCGCCGTCGAGGCGGGCGTGCCCGTGGTGCCGGCGACCGAGCCGCTGCCCGACGACATGGACAAGGTGCGCGCCATGGCCGCCGAGATCGGCTATCCGGTGATGCTGAAAGCGTCCTGGGGCGGGGGCGGACGCGGCATGCGCGCCATCCGCTCCGAGGACGATCTGGAGCGCGAGGTGACCGAGGCCAAGCGCGAGGCGATGGCGGCGTTCGGCAAGGACGAGGTCTATCTGGAAAAGCTCGTCGAGCGAGCCCGCCATGTCGAGGTGCAGATCCTCGGCGACACGCACGGCAATGTCGTTCATCTGTTCGAGCGCGACTGCTCGATCCAGCGCCGCAACCAGAAGGTCGTCGAACGCGCGCCGGCGCCCTATCTCGACAATGCGCAACGCGCCGAACTGGCCGAACATGCGATGAAGATCGCCCGCGCCACCGACTATGTCGGCGCCGGTACGGTCGAATTCCTGATGGATGCGGATACCGGCTCGTTCTATTTCATCGAGGTCAATCCGCGCATCCAGGTCGAGCATACGGTGACCGAGGAAGTCACGGGCATCGACATCGTCAAGGCGCAGATCAGGATTCTCGAGGGCGAAAGGATCGGCGATCCGGCATCGGGCGTGCCGGCGCAGGAGGACATCGCGCTGCACGGCCATGCGCTGCAGTGCCGTATCACCACCGAAGATCCCGAGCAGAACTTCATTCCCGATTATGGCCGGATCACCGCCTATCGGGGCGCGACCGGCTTCGGCATCCGGCTCGACGGCGGCACGGCCTATTCGGGCGCGGTGATCACGCGCTTTTACGACCCGCTTCTGGAAAAGGTGACGGCCTGGGCGCCGACGCCCGAAGAAGCGATCCGGCGCATGGACCGGGCGCTGCGCGAGTTCCGCATCCGCGGCGTCGCCACCAACCTGACCTTCCTTGAAGCGATCATCGGCCATGAGGATTTCAAGGCCAACCGCTACACGACCAAGTTCATCGACACGACGCCGGAGCTGTTCGCCGCCGTCAAGCGCCAGGACCGGGCGACCAAGCTCCTGACCTATCTGGCCGACGTCACCGTCAACGGCCATCCCGAGACCAAGGGCCGGCCGAAGCCGCCCGCCCATGCGGTGCCGCCGGAACCGCCCTTCGTCGGCGGGCCGGTGCCCGAAGGCGGCACCAAACGGATGCTGGACGAGATGGGGCCGGCGAAGTTCGGCCAATGGCTGCGCGAACATGATCCGGTGATGATCACCGACACGACGATGCGCGACGGGCATCAGAGCCTGCTCGCAACGCGCATGCGCACCTACGACATGGGACGGATCGCCGGGACGTATGCGCGCGCGCTGCCGAACCTTCTGTCGCTGGAATGCTGGGGCGGGGCGACCTTCGATGTCTCGATGCGGTTCCTCACCGAGGACCCGTGGGAGAGGCTGTCCGTCATCCGCGAGGCGGCGCCGAACATTCTGTTGCAGATGCTGCTGCGCGGCGCCAACGGCGTCGGCTACACCAACTATCCCGACAATGTGGTCAAGCACTTCGTCCGGCAGGCGGCGAGCGGCGGCATCGACCTGTTCCGCGTCTTCGATTGCCTGAACTGGGTGCCGAACATGCGCGTCGCCATGGACGCGGTCGCCGAGGAGAACAAGATCTGCGAGGCGGCGATCTGCTATACCGGCGACATCCTCAATTCGGCACGGCCGAAATACGATCTGAAATACTATGTCGGCATGCTCAGGGAACTGGAAGCGGCCGGCGCGCACATGATCGCGGTCAAGGACATGGCGGGCCTTCTCAAGCCGGCCGCCGCGACGGTGCTTTTCAAGACGCTGCGCGAGGAAACGGATCTGGCGCTGCATTTCCACACGCACGACACGTCCGGCATCGCGGCGGCGACGATCCTTGCGGCGATCGATGCCGGCGTCGATGCGGTCGATGCCTCGATGGACGCCCTGTCGGGCCTGACGGCGCAGCCCTGCCTTGGTTCGATCGCCGAGGCGCTAACCGGCACCAAGCGCGATCCGGGGCTGGACCCCGAATGGATCCGGCGCATTTCCTTCTACTGGGAAGCGGTCCGCGCCCAGTACGCCGCCTTCGAGAGCGATCTGAAGGGGCCGGCGTCGGAGGTCTATCTGCACGAAATGCCGGGCGGGCAGTTCACCAATCTGAAGGAACAGGCCCGCTCGCTCGGCCTCGACACGCGCTGGCACGAGGTCGCCCGCGCCTATCACGACGTCAACATGATGTTCGGCGACATCGTCAAGGTGACGCCGTCCTCCAAGGTGGTCGGCGACATGGCGCTGATGATGGTCAGCCAGGATCTGACGGTCGCCGATGTCGAGAACCCCAAAAAGGACATCGCGTTCCCGGACTCGGTGGTCTCGATGATGCGCGGCGATCTGGGTCAGCCGCCGGGCGGCTGGCCGGAGGGCATCCAGAAAAAGGTGCTCAAGGGAGAAGAGCCCTACACCGACGTGCCTGGCTCTCTGCTTCCGCCGGAGGATCTGGACGCACGTCGCGCCGAAATCGAGGACAAGCTCGGCCGCGAACTGAACGAATATGAGTTCGCCGCCTATCTGATGTATCCCAAGGTGTTCACCGACTTCGCGCTGGCGCAGGACAAATACGGGCCGGTCAGCGCGCTGCCGACACCCAACTATTTCTACGGTCTGCCGGCGGCCGAGGAGGTTTTCGTCGACATCGAAAAGGGCAAGACACTGGTCATCCGCTGCCTTGCCGTCGGCGAGCCGGACGACAAAGGCATGGTGACGGTGTTCTTCGAGCTGAACGGCCAGCCAAGGCGCATCAAGGTGCCAGACCGGGTGCACGGCGCCGAAAGTTCGGTCGCCCGGCGCAAGGCCGAGGACGGTAACGAGGCCCATGTCGGCGCACCGATGCCGGGTGTCGTCTCGACCGTCTCGGTGGCCGGCGGCCAGGAGGTCAAGAAGGGCGACGTGCTGGTGTCGATCGAGGCGATGAAGATGGAAACCGCGCTGCACGCCGAACGCGACGGCACGGTGTCCGACGTTCTGGTCAAGGCCGGGGACCAGATCGACGCCAAGGATTTGCTGGTGATTTACGCCGCCGGCCAGGCGGAATGAGGGCCGCGCCCCGCGGTGAATGCGACTTTCGGCACTTTTGGTTCGTCACCACTTACCTTATTATGTGAGTGGTTGCTTACTGAAACGCGCCGGCCGGTCACCTGCACGGCGCGACCGGGCTTGAGCGGCGGGCAATGCGCCCTTGGCGTGACGGGGCGAATTGGCCTAAACCGCATCCCGAACGATGGGACGTCGTTCGGAGATGGGGCAATCCGCCCGCCGGGTCTTCTCGCATTCAGGATCACAAAGCTCAGATGACCAACGAAAAAACCCGCGACATCGTCCTGATCGCACTTTTTGCCGCGATCATGGCCGTGCTCGGCGTCTTCCCGCCGATCACGCTGCCGCTCGTCGGCGTGCCGATCACCGCCCAGTCGCTTGGCGTGATGCTGGCAGGCGGCATATTGGGCGCACGGCGGGGCGCGCTCGCCATGGTTCTTTTCCTGGTGCTGGTCGCTGCCGGCCTGCCGCTCCTGTCCGGCGGCAGGGGCGGTTTCGCGGTCTTTCTGGGGCCAAGCGGCGGCTTTCTGGTCGGCTGGATCGTCGCCGCCTTCGTCGTCGGTCTGATGGTCGAACGGTTCTGGCCGCGGCTCGGCCATGTCAACGCGTTCGCCGCCTGCGTCTTCGGCGGTATCGTCGTCCTCTATGCGATCGGCATTCCGTGGATCGCGTTCGCCGCCGAGATTTCGATCGCGCAGGCCTTTGTCGGCTCGATGCCGTTCGTGCCGGGCGATGTGATCAAGGCGGTCATCGCCGCGACCGTCATCGTGACCGTGGCGCGGTCCTACCCGGTCATCGTGTCGCGCTAGCGGACCAATCTTGCACGCGGGAAGGCGCAGCCATTGATCCAGCTTGAAGGGGTGACCGTTCGCAAGGGCGATACGCTCATACTAGACGCGATCTCGGTGACGCTCACCGAACGGCGGATCGGCATTATCGGGGCGAACGGATCGGGCAAGAGCACGTTCGCGCGGCTGCTCAACGGGCTGGAACGGCCGACCACAGGCACAGTCCGGGTCGATGGGCAGCCGACGGACCGGAAATCGCCGCTGGGCAAGGTGGGCTTCGTTTTCCAGAATCCCGACAACCAGATCGTCATGCCGCTGGTCGATGAGGATCTGGCGTTCGGTCTTCGAAAATCCGGCCTGTCGAAGTTCGAGATCCGTGAACGTGTGCGGCGCCATCTCGAGCGGTTCGGCCTGACCCACCTGAACGGGCGGCGCACCCACGAACTGAGCGGCGGCGAAAAGCAGCTCATCGCGCTGATCGGCGTTCTGGTGATGGAGCCGGCGATCATCGTGCTGGACGAGCCGACCACATTGCTCGACCTGCGCAACCGGCGCATACTGGTCTCGTTTCTGGACAGGCTCGACCAGAAGCTGATTGTGGTGAGCCACGATCTGGAGCTGATGGCGTCGATGGACCGTCTCATCTGGATTGACGAGAGACGGATTCGCGGCGACGGCGATGCCGGCGACATTGTGCGCGCCTACCGGGAGGCGATAGCGACCGAATCATGCTGACAAGCGATTACGTCCCCGGAGACAGCGCCGTTCATCGCGCCCGGCCGCTGATCAAGGTTGGCCTGCTGTTCGTCTTCTGTACATGGCTTTTCTTGCAGGAGGGCTGGCTGTCGCTGAGCGTCGCCGGGATGGCACTGGCGGCGCTCCTTGCTGTCGCGCGCATTCCGCCGAGGATGGTTTTTGCCGCCGTCCGTCCGGCCCTGTGGGTGCTTGGCCTGATCTTCCTGGCGCAGCTCTTTCTCGCCGACTGGCGTTTCGCCGGCTTCGTCGTGCTGCGCTTTGCCGTGATGATCCTCGCCGCGTCGCTTTTGACGCTGACCACGCGGACGAGCGATCTGGTCGAGGCCATCGAAGGCGCCTTGAGCCAATTTCTTCCGCAAAGATCGGCCGAAGCGATCAGCCTCGCCCTGTCTTTGTGCCTGCGCTTCATCCCGAGGGTCCGCGACATCTTCGATGAGGTGAAGAATGCGCAAAGGGCGCGGGGGCTGGGGACGAGCTGGCGGGCGCTGGTCACGCCGACCATCGTCCGGGCGCTCAAATCCGCTGATGAGATCGCGCGGGCCATCGTGGCGCGCTCGCCTGGCCCCGCCGACGGACCGGCAATGCCGGATGGCCGCCATGTCCGGTGACGACGCGACCGAAGCGGACGCCGGGCAGTTCGCCGATCTGGTGCGCACGCGCCGGTCGGTGCGCGCCTTTCTCGACACCGATGTCAGCCGCGCGCAGATCCAAGCCATCCTTGACATGGCACGCCACGCGCCGAGCGGCGGCAACATGCAGCCATGGAATGTCCATGTGCTTGGCCGGCAAACGATCGGCGAGTTGGGCGATGCGATCCGGACGGCGCTCGCCGAGCCCGACTACGTCGAGACAGGCGATTACCGCTACTATCCGGCACGACCCGTCGCGCCCTATGGCGACCGCATCCGGCAGGCGGGCCACGATCTTTACGAGGCGCTGGGGATCGGCCGGCGGGACGTGGCCGCGCGCCGCGAACAGAAGCTGAAGAATTTCGATTTTTTCGGCGCGCCGGCCGGCCTTCTGGTGACGATCGATGCGCGGCTGGAGCGCGGAAGCTGGATCGATGTCGGCCTGTTTCTCAATACGCTGTCGCTGGCGATCGTCAGCCAGGGGCTCGGATGCTGCCTGCAGGCCAGCTTTTCGAGCCATGGCGATGCGGTGCGGCGGGTGCTGGGCCTTGAGCGCGATGCGCTGGTCGTCTGCGGCGTCGCCGTCGGCCATCCCGACGAGACCCATCCGGTCAACCGGCAGCCGCTGCGCCGTCAGGACGTTGCCGAATTTGTGCGGTTTCACCCATGATCGAAATTCGCGGCCATCATCTGCTGTGCGCCGTAACCTTTGTCGGGCGGGGCTATTCGCGCCGGTTCGAACGCGATTACAGGCGCGTCATCGCGCGCATGAACGACAATGAGGAGATGGTCATCGTTGGCGGGCCCGACGCGATATGCGCGTCGGTAAAGGATTGCGCGGGCAGCCATTGCCATGAGGAGCGGATCGTCGCCCGCGACCGGGCCGCCCTGGCCGCAATATCGGCGCTGACGGGACGCATGCTGACGGTCGGCTCGCGGATCATGCCGCACGATGTCTTCACCGCGCGCCACCGGGCGGCGTTTCGCGATGGGACGATCCGCGCCGCCTGTGCCGATTGCCAATGGTCGGACCTGTGCGACCGGATCGCCGCCGACGGCTTTCAGACGACTTTGCTGGACCGGCGGTGAGGGGATCGGCGGTCATGGCGTCGCGCATTGCATTGTCGATCCTTGAACATCTGCGCACGCGCCCCGGCGCGCCGGTCCTGCATTTCGGAACCGGGACGATCAGCGCCGGCGATCTGGCGGACAGGATCGACCGGCTGTCGCGCGGGCTGCGGTCGCTGGACCGGCATGGGCGCATCGGGATCGCGATGGAGACGGCGCCGGACACGCTGGCGCTGTTCATCGCTTCGCTGATCGCCGCGCGCGAAACCTTCGTGCTCGATCCGTCCTGGCCGGAGGCGACGATCGCCCAAGTCACGGCCAGCACCGGGCTCGATGCCGTCGTCGCCCAGATGGACGCAGCGCCCGCCGGGGCGATCGGCGCCGAAACGCTCGCCCGGATGGGTGCCGACGCGCAGGTGCCCTTCTCGATGGATGAGGATGCGGCCGAACCGCTCTTCACCCTCTTCACTTCCGGCTCCACGGGCATGCCCAAGGGCTGCCGGCGCACCGAAACCTCCTGGTTGAGAAGTTTCGAGGCCGACCGCGCGCTCGCCGATCTTGAGGGGCGGGGCCTGGTGCTGGTTCCGGGCAATCTGGCGCATTCGCTGTTTCTCTATGCGGCGGTGCGCGGCCTGTGGGCCGGCTGCGCCATCGCGCTCTTTCCCCGCTTTCGTTCGGACCGGGTGTTGGCGCTTGCCGACCGGTTCGGCGATTGCGCCATGTTTGCCGTGCCCACCCAGTTGAGCGCGCTTTGCGCGGCGGCCGAGCGCCGGCATCCGGGCGTCAAGCGCGTGCTGCTCACGGGCTCCAAGCTGCCTTCCGCGGTCGCCGGACAGGCGCGGCACACATTTCCCGGCGCGGCCCTCATCGAGTTCTACGGCACGACCGAACTGAGCTACGTCGCCGCGCGTCATGTCGATGCCAACGATCCGCCCACGCTGGTCGGCACGCCGCTTGCCGGCGTCGATGTGATGGTCGTCGACGATGCGGGCGCGCCATGCCCGCCCGGCGCCAGGGGCCGCGTTTTCGTCCGGAGCGGCATGGCGTTCGACGGCTATGTCCGGAACGGGCGCTTCGAGCCGGCAGAGGCGTCGATCGGCGTCGGCGACGCGGGATGGCTGGACGAAGAGGGCAACCTGCATCTGGACGGGCGGATCGACCGCATGTTCCAGTCGAGCGGGCGCAACATCGTCCCCGAAACCATCGAGGCGGCACTTGCGGCGGTGGAGGGCATCGAGGCTGCGGCCGTGTTCGGCATCCCGGACCCTGTGCGCGAGCATCGCATCGTCGCGGTGCTCAAGGCGCCGGTCGCGTCCGGCCGGTCGGCGATCGTCGGCGGCCTGAAGAAGAGCCTGCCGCCCTATGCGATCCCCGGACACTATTTCGAATGCGGCGACTGGCCGCTGACCGTTTCGGGCAAGCCGGATCTGGTCACGCTGCGCGAACGGCTCGACGGCGGAACGCTGGAGCCGCTTGCGTGAGCGGCGCGGTGTGGATGGCCGGCGCCCGCCGGACCCCGGTCGCCCCGCGCGGCGGCGCGTTCGCAGGGCTCGACGCGCACCGGATCGGCGCGGCGCCGATCACGGCCCTTGTCGATGACCTCGGCCTTGCCGGCGATGCTGTGGGCTGCGTCATTTTCGGAAACGGCGTTTATGGCGGCGGCAATCCGGCCCGGCTGTCGGCGCTCGCCGCCGGCCTGCCCGAAACCGTTCCGGCGATGACCATCGATACGCAATGCTGCGGCGGGCTGGACGCGATCCATCTCGCGCACAGCCTCGTCGCTTCGGGCGCGCACGAATTCGTCCTTGCCGGCGGCGTCGAATCCTACAGCGCCGCGCCGCGCCGCTTCCGGCGTTCGGCGGCGGGAGAAGCGGATGTCGAATATCAGCGGCCGCCCTTTTCGCCCTGGCCCGGGCGCGATCCGGACATGCTCGAAGCGGCCGCGCTTCTGGCGCGGCAGATGGGAATTACGCGAGCGGAACAGGAGGCGTTCGCCTGCCGCAGCCATGCCGATGCGCTTGCCGCTCGGGAAAGGCTCGCCGCCGAATGCGTGCCGCTCGGCGGTCTTGCCCATGACGCGTTCACCCGGCGGATCGGCCCGAAGCTGTGCGCGCGGCTGCCGGTCCTGGCCGGCGATGATGCGCACGGGCTGACCACGGCGACCACGGCTGTCGAAGCCGATGCGGGCGCGGTCTGCGCGATCGTCTCGGACGGTTTTTTGGCGGCCCATCCGCATCTCAAACCGCGGGCGATCCGGGTCGCCGGCGGCCTGTCGCTGGGCGACGATCCCGCCATGCCGGCGCTGGCGCCTGTGGCGGCGGTTCGCGAGACGCTGGCTCGCTTTTCCTTGGCGATGGATGGGTTCGACCTGTTCGAACTGATGGAGGCGTTCGCCGTGCAGGCGATTGCGTGCATCCGGCTGGCCGGCTTTGCGCCGGAGCGGACCAATCTGGGCGGCGGCGCGCTTGCGCGGGGTCATCCGGTCGGCGCATCGGGCGCGATCAACGCGGTGCGGCTCTACCATGAAATGCTGGTTCGGCCCGAGGCCGGCAAGGGCCTTGCCGCGATCGCCGGCGCGGGCGGGCTCGCCGCAACGCTGGTGCTTGCGCGGTAAGGCCGGACCCGCGCCGACGCGGGACGGTTTGCGGCAGCCAGCGCCGTCACATCAGCTTGAAGGGCACACCCGACAGCAGCGCCTCGACATAGCGCTTCTTCTGAAAGTGGCCGTTCAGCGAGACGCGCGGCATCGCCGTCGGGTTTTGGAGGCATGCGGCATTCAGCACGCCGGGCTGTGTGGTCACGGCGGCGGCGAAACCGGCATCGGCCACTGCCTTCACCTCGCGCGCGCCGACCGCTTTGGTCCAGCCATAGGGATAGGCAAACGACTGTGGCCGGCGGCCCGCATAGGCTTCTACGGCAGCCCTCGATTGTTCGATCTCGGCGTTCAGCCGTTCGTCGCTGACGCGGCGCAGATTGACATGGGTCATGGTGTGCGCGCCCAGATGCACCAACCGATCTTCGGCCAGTCGGCGCAGTTCCTCCTCATCCATGACAAGCGAATCGACGATGGCCATCGGGTCGATATTGTGAACCTGGCGCGCGACGTCATCGATCCTTTGCACCGCTTCGTCCTCGTCGATCGACTGGACGAAGGCTGCAAAGCGTTCGAAGGCAGCGAACTTGCGGGCCGTCGTTGTGGCCCGGAGGGTTTCCGGCCCGTCGCCGAAATCGAAGTCGATCCTGTCGGCCTTGCGGGCGATGGCGGCGGCGGTCTCCCACCATATGGAGCGTGTACGTTCGACGAAGCCGGGATTGATGAAGATCGAGTAGGGTACGCCGTGCCTGCGGAAGACAGGTGCCGCGAACTCGGCATTGTTGCGGTAGCCGTCATCGAGCGTGAACGCGACGAAGCGGCGCTGGTCGCCGGGCTCGGCGAGCAATGCCGGCAGGTCGTGCAGGTGAACCGGCGTCAACCCGCTTTCGAGCGCGGCCTCGACGGCCTGCTCGAGAAATTCCGGCGTTACGGACAAAAGTGCGTTGGGCGAGAACCTGGTGGTCTCCTGTTCAGGGCGGACGTGATGAAGCGTGAAGATCACGCCACGGCCGGCGGCGGATGGAAACAGCGACCGGACACCAGGCAGGGCGACGGCTTCCAGCCCGGCGCGGATGATGCCGTATTTCAGGTAACGCTTGGCTGTTGCACGCGCTGCCATTTGTCCGCAAGCTCCCTTCGTCAGGTTTGGTGACCGGCTTTGAGGATTCGCCTGGTCAGGACCCGCCCGCCTGTCAGCGGCAGATCGATCAGGCCCGGCCTGGGATCGTTGCGGGCAAAGGTGGCGCAGGCCCGGACCCGTCCGAACGAGCGCAAATCGCCGCCAAGGCCGATGTCCCTGCGGGCCATCAGGCTGGTGGCCGCGACGGCATCGCGGGCCAGATACATCCACGCCGTCCCAGGCGTTGCCGCGGCGGGCGCATTGGGCTGATCGTTGGCAAGCCGCCACAGCATCGTGCCAAGATCGATGCCGGCGGTCGAGCACAGGCCGAACCATGACCAGGGGCGCGGAATGACGTCCAGCAGCCTGAGCGAACCATCCCTTTGGTCGCGCTTGAACTCCACTTCGACCAGACCATGGTGGCCGATCGATGCGAGGATTGTGCGGGCCGCTTCGACAACGCCCGGCTCCTCGACGATCTCGACGAATGTGCTCTTACAGCCGAAATCGACCGGATACTGCCGGGTGCGGCGGGCGGTGAACTCGGCGACCGGCTTTCCATTGTCCCAGAGGGCGGCGTAGGAGAACTGGTCCTCTGCGGACTTGAAGAGAAACGGGATGGCGCCTTCATCGAGCGGCCCGGGCCAGCCGATCTGGTGCTTTACATGGCGCAACGAGCCGGGGAGGGGGGAATCGTTGCTGATATGGGAAACCGGGACGCCGGACGCGCCCAGACTGCGCGCCAGGGCCAGCGCGCCATGCGCACCACCCAGAACGACTGCGCCTCGTTTGTCCATCGTCAAGAGTTCCCCAAAACCTCACGTCAGGTTAGCTGGGAATCACTAAGAAAGAGCTATGGGTGGCCGTGCCGATTGCGCGCGTTTCTTCGCCGGGCCGCCGAGGACATCGGCCGCACTGGCCGGGGCCGCCGCCAAGGCCATGATCGGGCCGGATTTCGGTCTCGCCAAAGGCATGGCACAGCCATGCCCGCGCCCTGCGCATTGCCGCACAGCGTGCCGAAAACCGTCAGTGTCGGTCTGGAATTTTGGAGCGGGCGATGAGATTCGAACTCACGACCCCAACCCTGGCAAGCGTGAGATTGCGAGATGCAGAACCGGCCCTGTTGAACACAAAACGGAACGAAATGGCACGAAATTGATGATCTTGAGCGGGCAATCGGCACAGTCGCTGTTGGCCGATTGGCGGCATTAATCGAAATGTGCTCGATCGTGCAGGTCGAGGCTCGGTCACCGCGCTGGAACCGCACTTTCTCCAGAGCGTGACCTCAGGAGGCAACTGCATCGTCAATTCGCCGAAGAAGCCAAGGTAGCGGCCACGGTTCAAAGGCTGCCGTGACCTGCACTCAGGCGTTCAGGCCAGCGGCGCATGCGCGAAAGTCTTGCACTGCTGGAGCTGCGCCATCGAGTGAAACAGGAACGGCCCTGTCGCCAAGAAGAGCTGTTGCGGTGTGGTTGAACTCGAGGCCGTTTAGTAGGTTGCCGAAGCCGCTGTCAGTGACCGTTAGGGACCGGCCTTCATCCGAGGCAATGTGGCGGTCTGTCGTGATGGTAAGCCCTCTCGGGCCATCGAAACGCATGGCAAAGATCGGGCCGCCAGGCCAGGGCTCCACCGTTCTGACCTCGATTGCGTATTCTGCTATCGCGGGATCGTACGTCACGCGGACGAAAGCGTTTTCACCGTCGTGAATGAGTTCGCAAACTCGGCCAGGCCTGGTCTCCCAGGCCAATGCAGGCGTCGCGCTCAGCAAGATGACCGCAATCGCGCGCGGGATTTGGATCAGCATTTGGGCTCTGACGCCTCCGCGTATCAAGACCGTTGCTTGATGGAGATGGAGCAAAGCGAGGGGCCGTCAATTGGGCAATGGCGGCCCAGACAGGACATTCGATCGTCGCATCAGTCGATGCACCACAACGACGGGTGGTGGACTTTGGGGAAAGCGCGTCAACATTGCGCCCTGCTTGCGCCAATGCAATCATCTGGTCCCTGAATTCCGCAGGGTACGGTTTCCTCGTTCCCGGCAGAAAAACACCCTCCTTCACAATCGAAGAAGTGTCCATCAAACCGGCAGAACTCCAGCCACGCAAAAATCGGCTCGTTGAGACACTCGTCTCTGAGCTGGCAGATGAAGCCTTCCAACAGGCCGTTCCGCGCGTTTGCCAAGGGGTCAGGACTGACAACGCGGCGGGGTTGGCCTGCTCATGGCGGCCAGAACTTACCGCAGTCCAACCCGATCCGTTCGATCTGACGCTGCCTTCTGCGGAGCCAGACGCGCGGCGACCGAGTTCAACGCAGCCAGTTTGCGCTCAGCCGAGCCGGATGCCCACGCCGCACCAAGAGTTTCAACAATGCTGCTGATCGCCTCAAATTCGCGACTGGCTGCCTCAACTGTCAGGGGGAGTTCGTCATAGGCATCGACGAAACGCTGCGTGGCGGACGCGATCAGGATCAAAGCGGCTGCGTTGTCGGGCTCGTTGGCAATGCGTTGGCGGGCTTCCTTCGCGCAGGCCTCATAGGCGCGCACACTGCCGCCGCCCTCGTTCAAACCTTTGACCATATCTTCAAACATGACAGTCTCCAAAACTAACGTCACTTCGGCAGTTGAGAGATGCCGCCGTGGTTTGCCGACCACTCCACCGGCGCTTTGAGGAAGCTCTCAACCTCGGCGATCGTTCCGGGTGGAAGGGCATCACTTTTTCTGGCCACTTCGAGAATGTCCCACCAGGTGGCGAGATAGTGCAGCCGCATACCCGCCGACTCCAGCTTGGCCGGCGTATCCGGAAAGATGTCGTAATAGAAGACGGCAAATGTATCGGTGACGCTGGCGCCGGTTCGCGCGACGGCTTCTGCGAACTTGATCTTGCTGCCGCCATCCGTGGTCAGATCCTCGACCAGAAGAACCCGCGCGCCCTCGGCCAATGCACCTTCAATCTGGGCGTCACGGCCGAAGCCCTTGGGCTTTTTTCGTACATATTGCATGGGCAGGGCAAGCCGGTCAGACAGCCATGCCGCGAAAGGAATGCCGGCTGTCTCTCCGCCGACGACCGCGTCGAACTGCTCAAACCCGACATTGCGCAAGACCACGGAGGCGGCGAAATCCATGATTGCCGAACGGATACGCGGATAGGAGATCAATTTGCGGCAATCGATATAAACGGGGCTGGCAAGGCCCGAGGTGAACGTGAAAGGCTGGTCGGCACGGAAGTGAACCGCGTCGATCTCCAGAAGCATCTTGGCCACTGTCTCGGAGATCACCGCGCGGTCCGGGAAAGTATTTGAGAACATCGGGCAATCCCATCGGTTAAGCGGTGCCTTTCGCTACCAACGATGGCGGCGCGGTGCCAGCGGCATGCGCAACATTCCACTGAATTGGGAACATCGGATCGAAGACGGTCACCGTCCCATCGCCGGTTTCGATGTGCCCGGCAGGTGCGAGAGGCGTATCCTTGCGCTCGAGCACGATCTTGGTCCGATTGCGTGGCAGGCCGTAAAAGTCGGTACCGTTGAATGAAACGAACGCCTCGAGCCGATCGAGCGCACCCTCTTCCTCGAAAACATGGGCCAGGCATGCAAGCGTGTTCGGCGCCGTGAAGATGCCGGCGCAGCCGCAAGCGGTCTGCTTGGCCGCATCGACATGGGGTGCCGAGTCCGTGCCCAGAAAGAACCGCTTATCACCCGAGGTCGCCGCGTTGCGCAGCGCCAGACGGTGGCTGTCGCGCTTGGCGACAGGAAGGCAATAGTAGTGGGGCCGGATGCCGCCTGACAGAACGGCGTTACGGTTGATAATCAGATGATGCGTGGTGATCGTCGCGCCCATGTTTTCAGGCTGGCTCGCGACATAATCGACGCCGTCCTTGGTCGTAACGTGCTCCATGACGACGCGCAGTTCGGGCAGCCGCCGGCACAGCGGATCGAGCACGCGTTCTATGAACACGGCCTCCCGGTCAAAGATGTCGATGTCGGAATCGGTGACCTCGCCATGGACACAAAGCGGCATGCCGATGCGGGCCATGCGCTCGAGTGCCGGCATGACCTTGTCGATGTCGCGCACGCCGCTGGCCGAGTTGGTGGTTGCGCCGGCCGGATAGAGTTTGACGGCCGTGGCAACGCCCTCCTCGAACGCGGCGGCCAGGTCATCGGGTTCGGTGCTCTCGGTCAGATACAGCGTCATCAGCGGCGTGAAATCGTGCTCGCTTGGCAGTGCAGCCAGAATGCGGGTCCGATAGGCGATCGCGTCGGCCTTTGTGACGACCGGGGGCTCAAGGTTCGGCATGACAATCGCCCGCGCGAAATCGGCAGAAGTGTGGGGCAGGACTGCGTGCATCATCGGACCGTCACGGAAATGTACGTGCCAATCGTCTGGCCGCGTGATTGTCAGCGTCTTCATACAGGAACTCCCATCAGAAACGCGTGCACGATGTCAGTCCCGGCGACGAAGTCAGCAAGCTCCATGGACTCGGCCGGGTTGTGCGACCCGTTCCGGTTGCGAACGAACACCATTGCGGCCGGAATGCCGGCGGCCGAGAACACCGCCGCATCGTGTCCGCCGCCGCTGGCCATGACGAAGGGTTCCTGGCCAACCGCGGCCATGGCCGCCTTGAGCCGCTCGACAAGCTCAGGATCGCATCGGGCCGGCTCGACGCGCATTTCGGCATCGAGTTCGAAACGCACCTTTCGTTCGCGCTCGACTTGTAGCATCTCCGCGCGCAGTAGGTCCCGCATCGCATCGAGCGTCGCCGCGCTCTGGCTGCGGATGTCGAGGCTGAAGGTGACCGCGTCCGGGATGCGGGTCATGGCGTGGCTCTTGGGATCGGTGCCGACCATGCCGGAGGTCAGCACGAGGTCGTCGCCCATGTTCAGAATCGTCGACCAGCTCTCATCAAGCCGCACCAGCAAGTCGGCCATTGCAAGCACGGGGTCCTTTCGAAAGGCGCGTGGCACGGCGCCCGAATGGCCCTCTTCACCCCTGCAGCACACTTCCCGGTGGCGCAGATTGCCGCGAATGCCGCTCACGACTGCGGCCGGAATGTCCTTGCCGACCAGCAGCGGCCCCTGCTCGATATGCAGTTCGATATAGGCCTCTATCGCCGCCAGATCGGTGAGCGGCTCACCGCGCTCGATACAATCCACCGGCAGCCCAAGGTCGGCCATGTGACTGGACATGGGACGGTGATCGGCTTTGTGCCTGGCAGCAAGTTCGTCCGCCCGCAGCGTCCCTGTGAGGATCTTCGAGCCGATGTAGCATGGGCCAAACCAGGGGCTCTCCTCGGCGCGCATGGCCAGAACGTGGACCGGCCTGGCAAATCGCGCGCCAGCCCTGTGCGCGCGGATAAGGCACATCAGTCCGGCCATGACGCCGGCCAGGCCATCAAAATTGCCGCCCTGCGGCACGCTATCGACATGAGAGCCGACGATGACATACCGACCGGCGTCCGCGTCTTCGGGCAGGGCAAATTTCGCATTGCCGCCATCATCGTACCAGACCGACAGGCCCTCATTACGGGCAAAGGCCTCCAGATGGGCCAGCGTCCGGGTTTCGATGTCGGAGAAGGCGGGCCGGCTAACTCCCTTGTCATCGGCCGACAGCGCCGCGATCTCGGCAAACAGCCGGTTTGCCAGTTCGAGCTCGGTCTCTTCATCGGATGCCATGACGCGGGCAGGTTTCATGGCGCCGCCTGCATGAAGATGACGCGGTCGTCCTGCTCATCATCGATCACCGACCCAATCAGGTCGCGGACCGATGACAGCCCCTCAGCTTGCAGGTAGCTGCGCAGGTCTTCGATAATGGTGACCATGGCGGTGGGATTGATGAAGCTCGCCGTGCCGACCTGAACGGCATTTGCGCCGGCGATCAGGTATTCAACGACATCCTCCATGGTCGAAATGCCGCCGCAACCGATCACCGGAATCGAGGTCGCCCGGGCGCACTGATAGGCCATGCGCAACGCGATCGGCTTGAGTGAGGGGCCGGACAGACCGCCCATCAGGTTGCCGAGCCTGGGCCGTCGCGTCCTGATGTCGATCGCCATGGACAGGATCGTGTTGGCGACCACCAGCGCGTCCGCGCCGCCATCCTGGGCTGCCCGGGCGACATCGGGGGTCTCGCCCGTGTTGGGCGTCAGTTTGGCCCAAAGCGGCAGATGGGTCGCCTTGCGCAGGCGCCGAACCACGTCAAAGGTCGACGACGGCCGGATGGCGAACGCCTTGCCGTCTTCCTCAATGTTCGGGCAGGAAATGTTGATCTCAATGGCATCGACGCCGTCGACCGTGATATCGGCACACAACGCGGCGAACTCATCGGCGGTGTTGCCCGAAATGCTGACAATGAGTGGTGCCCGGTAGCGCCTGTAGAAAGGTACGACATGCTCGATGAAATGCGCCACGCCCTTGCTCGGGATGCCAATCGAGTTGAGCATCGAGCCGGAAATCTCGCACACACGCGGGGTAGGATTGCCACCGCGCTTGCCTCGCGTGATCGTCTTGGTGACGTGGGCGCCGAGCAAATCGAGGTCGATGACATCGGCGAGTTCCTCGGAAAACGTGCCCGAAGCCGGCATGATCGGGTTCTTCAGGGCGAGGCCAGCGATGTCGACGCTGAGATCTACCATGCCAGCGCCTCCTGGATGTCGAACACCGGCCCCTCGCGACAGACGCGCAAGTTGACGATCTCTCCATCGCGACGAAACGCCCGCACGCAGCAATGGCACATGCCCAGGCCGCAGGCCATTTGCTGTTCGAGCGCGATTTCGCCAGGGATAGCGTGCCGCTCGCCCAGATGCTGTATGAGTTTAAGGAGCCTGTTGGAGCCGCACGTGTATAGCGCGTCCACGCCGGGTCCAGCGATCAAGGCTTCAATGATGCGTTCCAAGTTGGAGGGGTCCGACGTGTTCTCCGCGTCGGTGACAGGGATGACGTCCGCTCCGAGCGACTCAAAATACTCGAGCGACATCAGAAGGCCGGGATTGCGTGCGCTGCAAATCGCGGTCAGGTGCCGGCCCAGTCGCCTCGCCTCAAGTGCCAAAGGCGCCAGTGTGGCAAGTCCGACGCCGCGTGCGACCAGCAACAGGCGTTCCGCCTTGTGGGGGATCGTGAACGGTACGCCCAACGGGCCAAGCACGTTCAATGTGTGGCCGGAACGAAGTGTCGAAAGCGCGCGCGTGCCGCTGCCTGTGACCTTGTAGAGGAATTGCAGTTCACCCTTTTCGGGGAAGAAGCCGTAGATGCTCATCGGCCTGCGTAGATAGGGCGCGTCCAGTTCGGTCGCCGGACAAAGAAGATGAAAGAACTGGCCCGCGCGACAGCGTTCGAGCAGGTCGCGCGGGGCATCCAGCACCAGGTTCTGGTATTCTCCGTTGACCGCACTGTTGGATTTGACCGAAAGGTTGCGCTCATACGCCACCGGTGGCGGTACGGTTCCGACATTTTCGTTCGCCGGTTCGCTGGTGAGCGAGTTGCGCATCATCCGAACACCAGATTGGGCAGAAAGGTGGAGATCGCCGGCACATAGGTGATCACCCCGAGCACGATGATGTTGGCCACGACGAACGGCCACACGCCAGCGAATATGGTCAGCACCGACTTCGACAGCGTCGAAGAGGCAACAAAGATGTCGAGCCCGAAAGGCGGAGTGATCATGCCGATGGAGATGTTGAGCGTGACGATCAAACCGAAATGCACCGGGTCGATGCCCAGCGCCATCGCCACCGGGTAGAGCGGCGGCACAAGGATCAACAGCGCCGAGTTCGGGTCGATGAACATCCCGGCTATCAGAAACATCACGTTCACCATCAGCAGGAACAGCACCGGGCCGGCATCGATCTGCTCCATGAATCCGATGATGGCCGCAGGGAGCTGGGCCAGCGTGACGAAGTAGGCCAAAAGGCCGCCAAGCGCGAGCAGGATGAAGATCACCGCAGTCGAGATTGCCGCGCGCTCGGTGATAAGCACGAGCTTGCGGAATGTCAGGCTGCGGAAGATGAAGGCCTCAACGGCAATGGCATAGACCACCGAGATCGCCGCAGCTTCGGTCGGCGTGAAGAAACCCGAATAGATGCCGCCCAGAATGATCACCGGCATTCCAAGCGCCCAGGCGGCGTCGGCCAGCGCGCGTGTCTTGGCGCGCAGGGATGTGGTCGGGCCTGCGTCTATCTTCGCCCGTCGCGCCTCGATGGCGACCATTGCGGCGAATGCCATCCCGAGGACCAGCCCGACCGCCAGCCCGCCAACAAAGAGTTTCGCCACCGACGTGCCGGTCATCCAGCCATAGATGATCAGGGTGATGGAGGGCGGGATCAGCAGTGCGGTCTCTGCGCTGGAGACGATCAGGCCGAGCGAGAACTTGTCCGAAAAGCGCGCCTGGCGGAGTTCGGGATAGACCATCCGGCCCATGGCAGCGACGGTTGCCGGTGCCGATCCAGACACCGAACCGAAGGCCATCGAGCCACCGATCGTTGTGTAGCCCATGCCGCCGCGTGAGTGACCCAACAACGCCTTGACGAAGTTGGTCAGGCGACGGGCGATCTGTCCGTCGCTCATCAATTCGGCCGCCAGGATGAAAAATGGAATGGCCAGCAGCGTCGTGTGGTTGATGCCGCCGAGCACCTTTTGCACAACCACCTGGTCGGGCACCGCGCCGTAGAAGAACTGCTTGACCATCAGTGCCGGTATGCCCAGCACGAGGAACATCTCGAAGCCCAGGATCAGCAGTGCGATCGCAGCAAAGATGACGAGTCCAAGCAGGATCATGTGTCACCGGCCGGCTGGTTGGCATAACGGTCGATGACGCCGATCAGCGACAGCAAGTAGCGCAGCGCCATGAGCAGGAAGCCGATGCACGGCGCAAGGTAGATCCAGAAAACGGGCAGGTTCAGCGTCGGGCTGCGTTGGCCCATCGAATAGACAAACTGGGTCATGGTCAGGCCCAGCCAGGCCAGATAGAGGCAAAAAACAAGACCGATCGCATCGATCAGTCCGCGCAGGGGGAGGCCCGTGGCGCGGGCGATGCGGTCGCGCCAGGAGTGGATGCCGACATGGCGCCCCCGCTCGAGCGCCAGCCCAACGGCGAAGAAGACGAGGAACAGGTTCATCAGACGAACCGCTTCCTCGATCCACGCAAGATCGGAAGCCAGCGTACCACCGAACTGGCGAACAAGTACGTTCACCGCATAAAGCGCGACCATCGCAAGGAAGATGGTCACGACCGCGCTGCGTTCCATGGTGCGCAATAGGGTCAACGCCGTCTGCATTGAACGTCCTCGAGTGCCGGCAAGAGAAAATTCGGGCGCCCGTTGCTCGCGGACGCCCTGGGAGGTTTCGGCTTATTGCTGGGCGGCTGCGTATTGCTCTTCATAGACTGCGATGAGAGCTTCGCCCTCGGCGCCGGCCCGCTCGATAAAGGCGGCACGCGCGGCCGGATACATCACCTCACGGTAGGCGGCCTTCTGCTCGTCGCTCAGTTCGAAGACCTCGATGTCGCCCTGGCGGATTTCCTCGAAGGCGGCCTCGACCGCCGCGGCCTTGTGCGCGATCAGATCCGGAATGACCTCGTTGAAGGCGCCGACAATTTCGGCACGGTGTTCCTCGGGCAGGCTTTCCCAGAAGGCTGGGTTGAAGAGGATCACATCCTCCATCGCCCCGTGATTGGAGACAACCAGATAGTCCTGCACCTCATGGAATTTCATCTTCAGAATGGTGTCGAGCGGATTTTCCTGGCCGTCGACGACGCCCGTCTGAAGCGCGGTGTACAGTTCGCCGAAGGGCAGTGCTATCGCCGAGGCTCCAAGCGCGTTGAACTGCTCGATCAGGATGTTGGAATCCATGACGCGGAATTTCTGGCCCTCGAACGCCTCTATCGAGTCGATCATCTTGTTGGAGGTGAAATTCTTGCGTCCATTCGGCCAAAGGCCGACGCAGATCACACCGCGCGCGGTGAAACTGTCGCACAGCTCTTCGCCGAACGGCCCGCCACGGATCTGCTGGGCGGCCTCGTCGTCATTGGGCAGAAGGAAAGGGATGTCGAGGACCGAAACGGCGGGATTGAAGCCGCCAAGGAAGGCGGCCGGGGCAACGGTCGCCTCGAGTGTGCCGAGCTGAACGCCCTCCGTCATCTCGCGTTGTTGGCCGAGCTGACCCTGCGGGAAGATCTGGAACTCGACTGCACCGCCCGTGCGCTCCCGAACCAGTTCGGCGACCTTTTCGAGGTGGATGTGGCGGGACTGCTGCGTCGATTCCAGATGGCCGATTTTTGCGACATAGTCGGCGGCGAAGGCGGCACCGGCTGTGGCGAAACCGCAGGAAATGGCAACCGCTGACGCGGCCAGTTTCCGAAACAGGGTGTGCATGTGTTTTCCTCAGGGCTCGTTTTGTCACTCCGCGAACGCTAGGCGGGGTCGCGGACACTGTCAATGAACAATCTCAAAAAATAGATGAAATGCCATTTTTGAGATCGTTGACAAGACAAGGTCGCTGCGCCGAAATGAAATCGAATTGCGGGATATTGAAGCAGCATGACGGACCATCAGAACACCGACTTCAGCGAAATCGGTGAACGGCTTCGCGCCCATCGGCTGGGCAATGGACTTTCCCCGCAGCAATTGTCGAACAAGCTCGGGATTTCGCGCGCCGCGCTTTATCGCGCGGAAAAGGGCGAGATCCGGAAGATCGACATGCTGACCGCGATTGCCAATGAACTTGGGGTGTCGCTTGCCAACCTTATGGGGGTGGGTGTCGAATATGTCGGCACGGCGATCGGATTCTTTGAACGGATGCGCCAGTTGGAGGAGCGCTGTGAACAGATCATCGGGCAGTTCAGCCCGATTTCCTATCTGCTCACATCGGATGCCTACGACGACATGCTGCGCGAGGTGCTGATCGAGTCGGTTCCCGACGATCCAGATGGCAGCAATGCTCGGACTGTCGAAGCGCTGATGGCACTGCTGCGGGCGCGCAAGGAAACGTTTCAGCGGCGCCGGCCGCTGATCGTCAGCCTTATCTCATCGGCCGACCTGGAGCGGTTTCTCCTTCACGGGCTGGCGGGTCGTCATGACCTGCCTGATCGCCTCACACAGGCGCGGCGCCGGGCCGCAAGGCAAGAGGCCGAGAACATAATCGCTCTGCTGGAAGATCAGCCCATTGGCATTCAGGTCGGCATCGTGCGTGAACCGGTCCCGGCGACAAGCTTCCAGATCTTTCGGCAGGAAAGCCGCCCGACGCTGGCCATCAGCCCTTTTCGGCTGGGCGAACAGCCTAATGTGCGGCTCGGGGTGGCGTTGATCACCGCGGCGCACGAAGCGGTGGCGCTGCATGAGGACATCGCCGCGCGATTGTGGCATTCGGCATTGAAGTCGGCTGATGCGGCTGCCTATCTGCGTGATGCGATCGACCGGTACGCCATAGACGAGTGACCGACGGCGCGCATCCTTTAAATCGCCCAGTCGAGCACGACAGCGCTCCATCGGTCTCGTCGTTACCGGCGCCGCATGCCTGGCACGCCAGCCACATGCCCCGCCCGGAAGCCTGAAGCCCTGACGCGGGCGGTCAGGTTAGCGCGGCGTATTGCCTTGTAAGCTACGGTTTCCCGACCGCGACCAAAGTCGGACAAGCACCCAAGAACGGCCGTCCCGCCGGTCGCTCCAGGTGTTGGCGGCGTTTTGTGCCGAGGGACGGCAGCATATTGCGCCGCCGAATCCGTAACGTGCAGGCAATCGCATCCAGGCAAAAAATTGACATCAATCAAAATTGATTCCAAGTATCAAAATTGAGACAAACACTGAGATGTGCGACAAGCCGGTTTGGCGTTGCAGCAGTCGGTGATGGCGACTGAGGGCGGGACGTGATCAGCATTGACGGCATCAGCAAGGAATTCGATCTCGGCAGCGAGACGGTCACGGCGCTCGACACGCTGAGCCACGACGTCGCAGCCGGCCGGTTCGTTGCCGTCGTTGGCCCATCCGGTTGTGGCAAATCCACGCTTTTGCGCCTGATTGCGGGATTGGAAAAACCGTCGTCCGGATCGATCGAGATCGAAGCCGGTCGGGTCAGGCGCCCGGTTGGCTTCGTCTTTCAAGATGCGGTGCTGCTGCCGTGGAAGACCGTCGAAGCCAATGTTCGGTTCCCGCTCGACACCGGCGGCACGAAGCGAGCCCTGGCCGATGCCAAAGTCCGCGAACTGTTGGAGCTGACGGGCCTGTCAGGCTTCGCCAAGGCGCTGCCGCGCCAATTGTCGGGCGGCATGAAGCAAAGGGCGGCGATTGCAAGGGCTTTGGCCGAGGATCCCCCGATCCTTTTGATGGACGAGCCGTTCTCTGCGGTCGACCTTTTGACCCGAGAGACGCTCAACGACGAGTTGCTGCGCATCTGGGAACGAACCGGCAAGACCGTCGTGCTGGTAACGCATTCGGTTGAGGAGGCGGCCTATCTGGCCGACGAGGTCATGGTTCTGTCCGCGCATCCCGGTCGGCTGGTCAAGACCTACGAAGTGGCGCTGGCGCGGCCGCGGAACGAAGCAACAAAGCTCGACCGCGACTATCACGAACTGGTCGCCGCGCTCCGGCGGGATTTGCGTGGCGGAAGGATCCGGCCGTGACGCACCTGCGGCCAATCGTCGAATACTGCTTCGCCTTTTTGCTCCTGCTGCTGGCGTGGTGGTACGCGAGCGGCCCCATGGGGATGCCCCATTATCTGCTGCCCTCGCCGCAATCCACGATGGAGGCGCTGGCCGATGAGGCTCTCAACGGCAGTCTGCTCGGTCACCTTCGCTACACGCTGCAGAACATTCTTCTGGGCCTCGTCATCGGCGCCCTGACCGGCGTCGCCCTGGCTTATCTGCTCTATCGAGTTCCGCTCCTGTCAACGCTGCTCGACGGCCCGTTGGTCGTGATGCAGACCGCGCCAAAGATCGCGTTGGCGCCGCTGTTCGTCGTCTGGTTCGGGCTGGGGCTGACCGCCAAGCTGGCGTTGGTTTTTTCGCTCGTGTTCTTTCCGGTCTTGATCGGTGCGTTGGCCGGCTTTCGCAGCATCGACAGCCGTCTGCACGATATTGCCAGGCTCCTGCGGCTGGGGGCGAATGAGCGCTTTTGGCGGATCGATCTGCACGCGGCCATGCCGGGCATCTTCGTTGGTCTGAAGATCGGCGGCGTCCAGGCGCTGGTCGGCGCAATTCTGGCCGAATGGATGTCGGGCGATCGGGGGCTGGGCTTCCTGATGACCTTTTCGGCCGCGACCTACAAGACTCCGCTTCTGTTCGGTGCCGTTTTGCTGACGGCGCTTTTGGGCATCGCCCTCCACGCGTTCCTCGGCCTGGCCGAAACGCGACTGTTGTACTGGAACCTCGCTGATGAACGATAGCGCGTCCGCTCGATTGCCGTGGCGTGGCGGTCGTCCGCCACATCTGCCATGTGGTCCCGGCGATGTCGCCGAGGACGTGCTGCTGCCGGGCGATCCAGACCGGGTACCGTTGCTCGCAAAAATGATGGACGATGTCGCCGACTTCGGCCGGCGACGCGAATTTTCCATCGTCACGGGCACCTATCGCGGTCGCCCGCTGACGCTGTGTTCGTCGGGGATCGGCGGCCCCTCGACCGAAATTGCGCTGGTCGAACTTGCGCGCCTCGGCGTACGGCGCGTGATCCGGATTGGCGGCATGTCCGCGCTGGTGCGCGATATCGAACCGGGCAGCTACCTCTGCGTCACGAAGGCCCTGGGTGCGACCGCGGTCGCCACGCTCTATGGCAACCCCGCAATCGCGGCGCCGGGCATGGCCGACGCGTTGAGCGATGCTGCCGCCACACTTGGCATGCCGGCGCGGCGCGGTCCGGTTGCCTCCACCGACAGCTACTACTTCGGCCAGGATCGGCCCGTCGCCGGCGACCGAACAACTGGCGGCGGCGAACAGCTATGCAGGTTCCGCGATCAGGGCGCGCTCGGTGTGGAGATGGAGACCGAGACGGTTCTTGCAGTCAGCGCTCGCCTGGGTCTTTCGGCCGGAGCACTTCTGGGCGCGCATGGCAACCGCGTCACGGACGCATGGCTGGACGAGTACGAAGCCACGCAGCGCAACTTGCTGCCCATCGCGGGGCTTGCCCTGCACAACCTCGACAGAAAGGATCCATCATGAGATATCTATCCGCTATCACAGCCGTCGCCATGCTCTCCGCGGCACCGGCACTTGCGCAGGACAAGGTGGTCTTGCAGATCGACGGGGCTGCGGTTCCCTTCTACGCGCCGCTCTATGCCGGTGTCGAAAACGGCTTCTTCGCCGACCGCGGCATGGAGGTCGAGTTCATCTATGCCGGTGCCTCGGACATTCTGACGAACATCGCCGCCGGCAACGTCGATTTCGGCTTTCCGAACGGCGATGCGGTAATCGCCGCCGCCGCCAACGGGCTGCCTGTCCGCGTTGTTCACACGACCTATCAGCGCGGCATCGGCGCCATGCTTGCGAAGGCCGAATCGGGGATCGAATCCTACGCCGACCTGAAGGACAAGTCGGTAGCCGTGACCAGCTATGGCAGCCCGAATTACCTGCAGCTGCAGGTTGGTCTGTCCCAGTCGGACCTGTCGCTGGATGACGTCAATGTCGAGCTGATCGATACCGGTGCGATCGTTCAGGCCCTGCAATCGGACCAGGTGGACGCGATCGTGTTCTCCGAACTGCGCAAATATGTGCTGGAAGGCAATGGCGTTGACGTCAACATGGTCCTGTCGAACGATTTTTTGCCGTCCTTCGGCAATGTCGTTGTGACCAGCGCCGCCCTGTTGGAAGACAATCCCGACCTTGTCCGGCGCTTCACCGAAGCTGTCACTCAATCCTATGAATGGACGATGGACGGCAACATCGAGGCCGCTCTTGACATCACTATGCAGAACTACACACCGACTTGGATCGACCAGAAGCCGGCTCTTGTCATCGCATTCGAACAGACCTTTGCCGCCTCGGTCTGGCGCAGCGACCTGACCGATGAGAAAGGGCTGGGTGTCGCAGACATCGGGGCGTGGCAGACCAATGCAGACATCCTGGCCGAATATGGAGTGATCGAGGCGGCTCCGAACGCCGCCGATTTCGTCGTCGAAGATCCCAAGACAATCGGAGGCTGACCCATGCTGACCCGCGGTCTGGCCGGACTGGCCGCCATTGGGCTCGTCTGGCTGGCTGCGGTTCATCTGTTCGGAGTTCCGGATTTCCTGCTTCCCGGGCCGGTCGACGTGGCGCAACGCCTGGTGTTTCTTCATGAGAATGCGCGCCTCCTCGACCATATTCAGGTTACGCTGGTTCAGATCTTCTGGGGTTACATCCTGGGCCTGGCCAGCGGCATCGCCACAGCCGTTGCCTTTGTTCGGTTGCCTTTGTTCGAGCGGGTCTCGATGCCCGTCGTTCTGTTGCTGCAAACCGCTCCCAAGATCGCCATCGCGCCCCTTTTGCTGCTCTGGCTGGGTTTGGGGCCGGCACCCAAGGTCGTGCTTGTTGCAATCGTGGTCTTCTTTCCCGTGATGACGGGCTTCGTCTCGGGTATGAGGTTTCTGCCGCGCTCCTATGGGGATTTGGCGCGGCTGTTGCGCCTGACGGCCTGGCAGCGTTTCTGGCACATCGAACTTCCGGCCACGATGCCGACCTTGCTCGCGGGCATGACAGTCGCGACGACCCTAGCCATGACGGCCGTCGTGATCGGCGAATTGATGGGCGCCAATCAGGGGATTGGCTATCTGCTTGCCGCAGGCCAGGAGAGCGCCGACACCGCAACCGTGATCGGCATGGTTCTACTGCTATCCTTCAAGGGTTGGGTATTTTTCGAGCTTTTCGAAGCGTTACGCGTCCGTATCGAACGTCGGTTCTCGACCGCTTGAAGTCCGCACAATCGTCAATGATCAGGCCGTGTCGATCAATTGGCTCAGATGTCTGACGGCCCTGTCGATGCCATGATCCAGATGGAACGCGTTCAAGGAAGAGCACACATGTCTTGTTGAACGGCAGCTTTGGATGAGTTCGCTTATGATGTTCGCACTCGCAGCAGAAGCCCACTTCCCGCCCCGCTCAATCCTACGTGACGGCATGGCTAAAGACCGCTTTGGTAACATCCAGCCATAATCACCCAACTTTAGACCGCTACCGATAGCCGGCCACCATCGCCTCTTCACCGCCTCTGACGGCCTGGGTGCGGTGGCCGGGCATCACAGATGGGTAGGCATGGCCGGCGAGCTTTGCGACCAGACCAACCTCGACGCCGATCGACAACGTTCATTGAGGGCGCGCGTCAGAATTGTCGCCGTCGCCCGTTTGCCGACGGCGCAAACGGTGCCGAGGACCGCGATGCGTGGACAGGTGACGTCATGGATCTGGCCGCTGAACAGGCGCCGATCTTTCTTGTCACGCGGCCTGCGGACATCGACAATGCCGACCTTGTTGGCGACGCAAGCCGCCGCGAACACAGGATCGTCGTTGAGGAATTCGTGCATCCCGCTGACGATGTTGAAGCCGTGGCTCATGGCCTCGATCAGCAGACCGCGCTCATGGGCGGTCAACATGCCGGTTGATGGCGCCATTCCGGAAATGAAACAGTCCGGCAGGCTTTCAGCGCGCGCCAGCGCGTCGGCCAGGTCGCGGTAGATCGGAAGGCGTTCGGCGCGTCTCCGAGCACCTCACCGGCATCGAGGCCGGCCTTTTGGCTGTCGATGACCGAAAGGATCTCCTATTTCTCCGAGTGCCGGACCAGGCCATTGGCCGTCTTGCCGTCAATGGCTCCGAATTTGCCTTCACAGTAGATGATCGCTGTACTGGTCTGTTTTGCGTGGTTGTGAGATGAAAACGGGACAACCGACGCCGGAGCCTTGACGATGGCAAGGTGTTTTTTTGTGTCCAGCGCATGCGGTGGTCCGAGATGTATGATGGAAGCCATGTGATTCCCTCAAATGCTGTCTGGGCCAGCGCGGGGAACGCGGCGGCTCGGTCCTCAGGTGTCGCTGGTCAGTGCGATCAGGCATGCCTCCGCAAGAGCACGATCGGGCTTATCGGCACCCAAGGGCGTGGCCCAGCCAGCCTTTTCAACAATCCCGCGCCGCTGGAACCTGCTGGCATCGTTGATCTCCACCATCAGACCGGTCGCATCGGGGTCGTTGCGTGACTTCTGGACACAATAAGGCGTCAGTGCCGTTGCGGTGGCAGCCATGGATTGCTTGTTCGACATCTCCATCGCGGTGCCCTCGGTCACCCAGCCGCCCCATCCAAATCCGATGATGGCCAAGGCAGCAGCGCCGGCGGCCGCGCCCATGAACGCAGGCTTCGTCCACACAGGGATGTTCATGATTATGTCCAATCGGTTTTGAGAACAGACACGCAAAATCGCGCGCAGGATGCGTTCTTTTAGCACACAATACCAAATATTGCCCATGTTTTTTAATGGGCTTGAAATAGCTGATTTAAGCGCATACATATAAATCGCGGTCACGATTCATAATCGACCATAGAATTTCGAAAAATAATTAGCGTATTTTTACTTCGATATGTTCGAAGCTATTCTTGTATACGCTGCGCGCACAAGAACGCGCGGCCGTTCTGCGCGACCATCGTACGTTTTCCAAGGTATCAGCCATGACCCGCCGAACCACGCAGACCTCTGTCCGATTCTCGTCCGCATTTGATCTGCCGGGGTTTGACCAGCGGCAGCCAGCGGGAGACTACCGCGTCGATTTCGACGAGGAACAAATCGAAGGGACTTCCCGGCTTGCGTGGCGGCGTGTCGGCACTTTCATCCATTTGCCGGCGATCGCGACCCAAGCGTCGATACGACAGACGGTGCCGATAAAGCCGGCTGATCTCGACGCCGCTCTACAAAAGGACCAGCAAAAACCATGAACATTGCAAGACGTTTCCGGAGCAAAGCAGGGTCAGCTAGAACCGAAGCTCCAACGCACCTCTTCAAGGTCGGGCAGACCGTTACGTTGAAGAGTGAGTTTGGAAGACGAGCCTCGCCCACTGACATTTACCAGATCACGGCGACGCTCCCGCCTCAAGGCGGCTCGCCGCAATATCGCATCCGCAACGACGACGAAGGCCATGAGCGGGTGGCCACGCAAGACAGTCTCGAACAGGCCGATAGTTCGCAGCCCGGTTCTGACGCAACTCTCATCGAAAGGACGTTCGGCGATGGCCAAGGGAAGAAGACGCAGCAATCGCGAGATCAGAAAGCCGAAGAAGGAAAGGCCTCCGCCCAAGACTGAAAGTTCGTTCTCCAAGCAGATCAGCACTGCCGCAGTGGCGGGCTCCTCGCGCGCCAAAGGCAAGGGCTGACACAATGGCACTGGAGTTTCCAAATCTGAGCCGCAGCTTCGACGAAGCACGAAACGCCATACGCTTCAGCGGTTATGACGGCATGACCCAGGTGCCGTTCCTGATCGAGGCGGGAGCACTGCCGAGGTCTGGCAAGACTGCGTTGTCGGAAGAGGAGTGCCTGACGGCATTCGACGCCGCACGCGGCTCGATCCACAATGTGGCGCGCAAAACCTATTCATGCGGAAGGCGCCCGTTTTACACCCTGACCGTCGCCGATTTCTGATTGACCACCGATCAAGCCAAGCGGCTATCTCCGCGTCCGGTTACCGAACGCAGGCGGCGCGAGCCTGAATGGCTCGGCGCAGTTGCCTTCCCCGATTGAAGTGGGCGTGCTGGCGATTTCCGGCAGGATTGCGCTGTCGAAAGCCGAATAACTGATGACGTTCAGCGCTGCCCGCAGATCCACCCTCACACCGCGATGTGCGCGCTGAGCATGGTGGACCGCGTGTGGCGTCCGACGAAAGCAACGAACAAGCGGCCAATGGCAAAAAGGGACCTGCGATGACTCTCATCAAGACCGACTGTTGGATGCCGCTAGCGAAGCTGGCCTCGAGTGCGCTTTTGCTGACCGCAATAGTGATGGTTTCGGCATTGCCAGTGTGGGCGCAGGACGGCACCGGCCCCCCTCCAGAGAACGCGCATGAGCGGACGTACAATGGCGGCTGGGATTGCGATATCGGATTTCGCCTGACGGACGGGCTCTGCGTCCAACTCGACCTTCCAGCAAACTCCTACGCGACAGGACGATCCTACGGGACGGGCTGGGCCTGCCGCCGCGGCTTTGAAGAGGTGGAAGCCAAAGCCTGCGCGGCGATCTTCGTTCCCGAGAATGCCTTTCTGCGGTCTTCCGGCTTTGATTGGCAATGCGAGCGCGGCTACCGGGAAGATCAAGACATGTGTGTCACCATCGAGCTTCCCGATCACGCTTATCTGACCGGCGAGCCTTCAGGATCGGGATGGGCCTGCAATCGCGGTTTCATGGCTGAAGCGGACCGATGTATTCCGATCGCCGTTCCCGCGAACGGGTATCTGACCAACTCGGAGTACGGCGCGGCGTGGGCCTGTGAACGGGGATTTGGTGAAATCGATGGGCGGTGTGATGCGGTCGCAGTTCCGGCAAACGCCTTCCTGGACAATAGGTCCTACGGGCCGGGATGGCGCTGTGAGCGTGGGTATGAGGCCGAAGGCAATGCCTGCATCGAACTGGAGCTGCCCACTAACGCGCATCTCGATCGTGACGGCAATGCGTGGCGCTGCGACAGGGGCTTTCGAGTGACGGATGGTCGGTGCATTCTTGGACGATGACACGTTGCCGAAGGCTCATTTGAAAGAGAGGGCGGGCATGCGCGTGCGCATCGGATGTAACCTGAAGTACGAATTGCCCCAGCCGACACCGCTGATCGCCATACTGAATGTTCATCACTCACGCTTTGGCGACCTTGAACGGGCCGACTATTTGGCAACGTCGCCCAGCGTACCGCTCGAAAACTACCGGGACGGCTTCGGCAATTGGTGCACACGAATGGTAGCGCCCGCCGGCGATTTTGCGATCTCCACCGAGGGTATCTTCCGGGACTCCGGCGAGCCCGACCCGATCTCGCCTGGCGCGCGCGAACATCGGGTCGAGGACCTGCCCTTCGAGACGCTCGTCTACCTTCTCGGAAGCCGTTACTGCGAAACCGACCTCCTCTCGGACGAGGCCTGGCGGCTTTTCGGCAACACCGACCCGGGTTGGGCGCGGGTTCAAGCCATCTGCGATTTCGTGCACGACAGCGTTGTGTTCGACTACATGCAGGCCGATGCGACACGAACGGCCTCGCAAACCCTGTCCGGCCGCCGGGGCGTGTGTCGCGACTTCGCGCATCTCGCCATCGCGTTCTGCCGTTGCATGAACATCCCGTCGCGTTACTGCACGGGCTACCTTAGCGATATCGGCGAGCCTGAACCGCATCCGCCAGGGGATTTCGCGGCCTGGATGGAAGTCTTCCTCGACGGTCGCTGGTGGGTCTTCGATCCGCGCAACAATACCAGGAGGACCGCACGGATCCTCGTGGCCAGGGGCCGCGATGCCGCCGACGTTCCTTTGACGCAGACCTTTGGTCCGAACACCCTGAGGGATTTCCGGGTCTGGACCGTGGAAGCCGAAAGAAGCGACGGGTTGGGAAAAGCCGTAAAGTGCGAGGAGAACAGCCCATGACGGACGGCACCGAAACAGGTTCTGCGATCGAGAAGGCTCGCGGCGACGTGGCCGCGGAGCGCGCTTGCCTGAGATGCACGATGACGTTCTGGAGCGACAGTTTCGGTGAACGGATTTGCCGCCGCTGCAAGAGATCGGCCGCCTGGCGGTCCGCTGTCTCCGTGAGCACTGGACAAAGCCGCCGTCGCTCGTCGGCACGCACGTCGTAGGCGCCGCCTGTGCCGCGAGTCGCGATCACCCACAACACGACGTACCGATACACGACGGCCGTCGCCTTGGCGCCGCACCGGATGATGCTGCGTCCGCGGGAGACCCGCGATCTGACGCTGGTCGCCTTCGATCTGGACATCTTGCCGGCCGCAAGGATCGACTGGTCGCACGACGTGGCGGGAAATGCCATTGCGGCGGCGACCTTCGCGGCGTCCTCGGATGTCTTGACCATCGGTGCGCGGACGATCGTGGACCTGACGGCGCCCGTCTGGCCGGTGTTTGCGATCGCGGCCTCGGCGATCTCGTACCCCTTCATCTATGCCGCCGACGACTGGACCGACCTGGGTACGCTTGCATCGCCGCAATATGCCGATCATGCAGGCCGGCTTTCCGATTGGGTCGAAGCGTTCGTCATGCAACGGCCGACCGATACGTTGTCTTTGCTCAAAGATGTCGCAAACGGGGTGACGGCTCAAATCACTTACCAAAGCCGGGAAACCGAAGGCACCCAGGGACCGCTCGAAACGCTGGACAGGGGCTGGGGCTCCTGCCGCGACTTTGCGGTTCTGTTTGCGGAGGCGGCACGGACGCTCGGGTTTGGTGCGCGTCTGGTGTCCGGCTATCTTTACGATCCGACCGGTGACCGGCTCGGTTCGGCTGCAACCGGCTCCACCCATGCATGGGTCGAAGTCTTTGTCCCCGGCGCCGGATGGATCCCGTTTGACCCAACCAATCGGGCTATCGGATCCGCCAACCTGATACCGGTCGCGGTTGCGCGAAAGATCGAACAGGTGGCGCCGGTGAGCGGCAGTTTTTTCGGAACCGGCGTCGATCTGATCTCGATGGACATAGAGGTGCGCGTCGAGGATGTCTGAAATGCCGGAGCCACAAACTCTGGAGCCATGGTGCGTTCGATCTCGGCTGCGTTCTGCCCCGTCAGTTCCCAAGCCGGAAACCTGATCTCAATGCACTTGCTCGCCGGAAACAGACTTTCGATCGGGCGATGAACAACGGCATCTTGCGCCCGGAGCGCATGGCGACATCGAGGTGGCTCTGTCGCCAACCGGTGGTGCCCGAGCGGACCTGTCACGGCGGCAAACAGCTGGTGCAGTTCAGGCGCCCCTACAAAACACCGCGTTCTGGCGTCGATAAGGAAGGTCTGATGCGCTGCCGCGCCAGCAAGACCGATTGCGATGTTTGCCCGCTGAAGCAGCAATGCTGTTCCAAGGAGCCAGCTCGCAAGGTCCTGCGCTCCATCCACGAGGGCGCACGCAACATGGCGCGCGACATCACCAAGACCGACGCCTATGTGACCGCCAGCTATGCGTGAAACAGGGTCGAGATGTTGTTCGCCCACCTGAAACGCATCATCGGGCTCGACCGGTTGCGCCTCTGGGGACCCAACGGCGCCAGAGATGAGTTCATCCTGGCGGCAACAGTCCAAAATCTCCGCAAGCTCGCAAAGCTGGTGCCGCAACCAGTGTGAAAGGTTAAGCCAGACCCGCCCATCGCTTTGCCAAATCCGACAAGAGCAGCGACTTGTTCAACACCATCTCCGCTTTGCAGCCTTTGGCGCGATTAGGGCCAGCATCCTCAGCGGACAACAGCTCCAACGGAGGCTACCAACGCCGTGGTGTGATCGGGCGACGGGGAGATAGTTGCGTGGAAGCTTCGATCGTGGCTTGCCCTGCGGGGGGTGGGGCGCCAACCTCATCCGCATGCGTCTGGGGCTCGCCACTTGCCTGTGGCTGTGAGAGGCGGGCCTAACGCAACAATCGATCGTCCTGATTCGCGGCGTTGGACTGTAAGCCGAATCTCGGCAAAATCGACAGTCGTCTCGAAATCCGAGTTCAATACGGCGGATTCACGTGTGGAATTCGTACGCGTTTTCAAGGTCTCAAAGCCCACGAAAGCTTGGACATGTAACCGCGCTGTAACCGCGACCGGCCAAAACCCCACAAAGCAACAACTCCCGCGAGCGGGAGAGCGCCGCCAAGCGTCTGAGAAACCGTCTCTGTTCAACCCGGAATTTTGGAGCGGGCGATGAGATTCGAACTCACGACCCCAACCTTGGCAAGGTTGTGCTCTACCCCTGAGCTACGCCCGCTCACGTCCGGCTGGCGCCGAACCGCCGCTTAATGCCGCAAGCCTTGGGTGAATGCAAGTGGGTTTTTGATGCCGTTTCCGGTGGCCCGTCCTGGCCTTGTGTTCGCCGTCCGGCTGCGTCACAAAGCGGCCAAACCGAAGCCCAGCCGCAGGCCCGAAACGCCGCCATGACCGACGATCACAGACAGGACAGCGACGCCACGGCGGCTCCTCCGGCGGTTGCCGCAAAGACCCCGGACGATCTGTTCGCCTTTCTCGACGCCCTGTCGATCGCGACGACGACGCACGAGCATGCGCCGGTCTTCACGGTCGCCGAAAGCCAGGCGCTGCGCGACGAAATCCCCGGCGGGCACACCAAGAACCTGTTTCTGAAGGACAAGAAGGGCCGCTACTTCCTTCTGACGGTCGGCGAGGAGGCGGAGATCGACCTGAAACGCATCCACACCCGGATCGGCGCGCAGGGCCGTGTCTCGTTCGGCAAGCCCGAAGCGCTGATGGCGCTTCTGGGCGTGGTGCCCGGCGCGGTCACCTGTTTCGGCGTCATCAACGATGCCAACAACCAGGTGACGCTGATCTTCGATGAGGCGCTGATGGAGCATGAGATCATCAACGGCCACCCCCTGCGCAACGATGCGACGACGTCGATCGCGCGCGACGATCTCAAGCGTTTCGTCGAAGCGACCGGCCACGCCTTCACCATCTTGAATCTGAGCGCGCCCGAGGCGACATAACGCCCATCACGGGATGAATTGCAGAAAAGCGCATCGTCGCGATGCGGGGACAGTGACCATGACCAACAACGACAATCCTTTTGCAACGGGCGGCGGCGCCGGCGGCTATGGCAACCAGACGGTGGATTTCGGCGCAACGCCCGCCAACGGCGCGGCGAACAGCTCGCCCGCAGCGGCGCCCGGCGCGCTGATCAAGGACACGACGACCGCCGACTTTCAGACCGACGTCGTCGCCGAGTCGCGCAACCAGCCGGTGCTGATCGACTTCTGGGCGCCCTGGTGCGGCCCGTGCAAGCAGTTGACGCCGGCACTCGAAGCGGCGGTCCAAAAGGCGGGGGGCAAGGTCAAGCTCGTCAAGATGAACATCGACGAGCACCCGGCCATTCCCGGCCAGATGGGCATCCAGTCGATCCCGGCCGTGCTCGCCTTCGTCGACGGCCAGCCGGTCGATGGCTTCATGGGCGCGCAGAGCGAAAGCCAGGTCCAGGCCTTCATCGACAAGCTGGTCAAGCAGTCCGGCGGCGGCGCGCAGGGCGCGGCCATCGAACAGGCGCTCGCCCAGGCAACGGAGGCCGCCGCTGCCGGCGACGTCAACGGCGCCGCGCAGCTCTTCACCATGGTGCTGCAGCAGGAGCCGGAAAACGCCGCCGCCTATGGCGGCATCGCCGCGCTGATGGCCGACCACGGCCAGCCCGAGCGTGCCCGCGACATGCTCGATCAGGCGCCCGAATCGATCCGCGAGGCGCCGGAGCTGGCGGCGGTCCGCACCAAGCTGGAGCTTGCCGAAAAGGTTGCGCAGATCGGCGATCCGGCGGCGCTCGAGGCGCGGCTTGCCGGCAATGAAGACGACCATGATGCCCGCTTCGATCTGGCGCAGATCCTCAATGCGCGCGGCGAACGCGATGCGGCCGCCGACCATCTTCTGGCGATCATGAAGGCCGACCGCGAATGGCGCGAGGACGGCGCGCGCACCGAACTGCTCAAGTTTTTCGAGGCATGGGGCCAGACCGACCCGGCGACGGTGAAGGCGCGGCGCAAGCTGTCGAGTCTTCTGTTCCGCTGATCCGGGAAGGGCCGGCGGCGGCGCAGGGGTTGCTGGCAGCCGCCGCTGCCCCATCTTTATCGCCATGAAACACAACAAGTCCCGGCGGTGATCCCATGCAGGCTGGCAACACGGTCTATCACGATCTCGACGATGTGCCGGCGGTGGTTCCGGTTTTCCCGCTGTCCGGTGCGCTGCTGCTGCCCGGAAGCCAGTTGCCGCTGAACCTTTTCGAGCCGCGCTATCTTGCCATGTTCGATGCCGCGCTCAAGGGCAGCCGGGTGATCGGCATGGTGCAGCCGGCCTTCAGCGGCGATCAGGGAAAGCCGGACAAGCCCGACCTCTGCAAGATCGGGTGTCTGGGCCGCGTCACCGCGTTCAGCGAAACCGGCGACGGGCGCTATCTCATCACGCTGGAAGGCATCTGCCGCTTCCGGATCATCGAGGAACTGTCTGTGACCACGCCGTTCCGGCAGTGCCGCATCGCGCCGTTCGCCGGCGATCTGGCCGACAAGGATGAGGGCGCCGATGTCGATCGCGAGCAGTTGCTGGCCGCCTTCCGCGACTATCTGGAGGCCAACCAGCTCGAAGCGGACTGGGCCAGCGTCAACAAGGCCAACAATGCCGCGCTCGTCAACGCGCTGTCGGTCATGTCGCCCTACGGGCCGGCGGAGAAGCAGGCGCTGCTCGAGGCGCCCGATCTGAAAAGCCGCGCGGAGACGCTGGTGGCGATCACCGAAATGTCGCTGGCGCGCGACAATGATGATTATGCGCGCACATTGCAGTAGGCTTTGCGGGTAGACCGGCCGATTCCCGGAAACCGCGATGACCGACGATCCCAAGCCCGAGACGCCCCAGACCGACAGTCCCGCCGACGCATCGCCGCCCGGCGGCGGCGAGACAGATGCGCATGGCGGTATCGATCCCAAACTGCTCGACCTTCTGGTCTGCCCGCTGACGAAAAAGACGCTGCGGCACGATGTCGAGGCGAACGAACTGGTGTCGGAAGCCGCCGGCCTTGCCTATCCGATCCGCGGCGGGGTGCCGATCCTGCTGCCGTCCGAAGCGCGCTCGCTGCGTGACGACGATGGCGACGCAGAGCGTGCCTCATGAGCACGGCGAAAGAACCGGCGGCAAAGCGTCACAAGCGCGGCGATGCCCGGCGTGAGGCGCTGGTGCAGGCGGCGGCGGAGCGGTTCTGGACGCGGGGCTATGCGGGCAGTTCGATCGCGCAGGTTGCCGCCGCGGCGGGCGTGCCGCTCGGCAATGTCTACTACTATCACAAGACCAAGGCGGACCTTGCGATGGCCGTCGCCGACCTGTTCGTCGGCCAGACCGAGGCACTGATCGACGAGGTTTCCGCCGAGAGCGACGATCCGCGCGGGCGTCTCAAGGCGCTGGTCGGGCGGTTGCGTGCCTCGCAGGCGCCGCGCCTTGCCCATGGCTGCCCGATCGCGGCCGCCTGCCGCGACTTTCGCGACGAGGCGCCCGAAGCGGCACGCCGTGCGGCCGAAAGTTTTTCGATCCTGACCGGCTTCATCGCCGCCGAGCTCGGCCGGACCGGGATGCGTCCGGCGCTGGCACTTGCCAGGGCGCGGGCGATCGTGTGCGACTGGCAGGGCGGCATCGCGCTCGGCCATGCGCTCGGCGAACCGCCGGTTCTGGCCGAGGCCTTCATGCGCATGGACCGACACATCACACAGACCTGACGCGTCGGATCTGGCCTTCAAGCCCATGCCGACCGGCCACAATCCGGTCACCAAATGATCCACCGCGCGCCGCCATTGCGACCGATTGTCGCCCTCACCATCACCAAATGTTGCGCCCGTTTGCTTTCGGTTCGCAGTCAGGAGGGTGATGATGACCGATACGATGACGGGCGTGCCGCCGGTGCCGCCGAAACGATCGACCGGGGGGCTGAGCCTTGGGGCAAAATTCTTCGTGCTTGGCATTTTGGCGGTGCTGCTCAGCGTGCCGCTTTTCGCCGTGTGGCTGCTGGTGCAGGACCGGGAGGCCAACTATCGCCGCGCCGTCGCCGAGATCGGTGCCCAGTGGGGCGGCAGCCAGACGCTGACCGGACCGCTGCTGGCGGTGCCGGTCACCGTTCTGTCCAATGTGCGCGGACAGGACGGCCGCACGGTGCAGCGCCGGGTCGGGCGGACGCTGCTGATCGCGCCGGAGACGCTCGATATCACCGGCCAGGTCGATCCCGATCGGCGCAAGCGCGGCATTCATGAAGCCATCGTCTATCAGGCCCGCCTGACGGCTCGCGCGCAGTTCGGCGCGCCCGATCTCGATGCGCTGGCGCAGCCGGTTGTCGCGACCGACTGGTCTCGCGGCAAGCTGGTCGTGGCGCTCAGCGATCTCAAGGGCATCGAGACGGTTACGATCACGCGCGGCGAAACGGCGCTGGACGATGTGTCGCCGGGTATCGGCATTGGCTCGGCCGTCCGGCAATCGGGCTTCCATGTCCCGGTCGATCTGTCGGGCGGTTTCGCCGATGGCCGGACGACCGCCGGCTTTTCACTCGATCTGGCCTTCAAGGGCTCGCAGACGCTCCGGTTCACGCCGGTCGGCGGGGAGACCAAAGTGGCGCTGGCATCGCCATGGCCGCATCCGAGCTTTTCCGGCGCTTTCCTGCCGGCGGCGCGCTCGGTCGGCGAGCAGGGGTTCGAGGCGTCATGGACCGTGCCGCAACTGGCCCGGCCGATCCCGGCGGTGGCCCTGGCCGATGGCCATGCGCCGCTATCGGCCTTTGCGGACGCGCAGTTCGGCGCCGATCTCTATCAGCCGGTGCATTTCTACCGTTTCGTCGACCGGGCGGTGAAGTATGGCGTCCTGTTCGTCGGCGCGGCGTTCCTGGTGATCTTCGCCATCGAGGTGATGTCCGGCGGTCGCATGCATCTGGTCCATTACATGATGACCGGCCTGATGATGATCATCTTCTATGTGCTGCTGCTGGCGCTGGCGGAGATGATCGGCTTTGCGGCGGCCTATGCGGCGGCGGCCGGCGCCACCGGCGCGGTGGTGGCGGGGTTCACGGCAACGCTCTTCGCCGGGCGCCGGTGGGCACTGTCGGCCTTTGGCGGGTTCGCGCTGCTTTACGGCGTGCTTTATGTCGTGCTCAGCCTTGAGGACGCGGCTCTTCTTGCGGGCGCGGTGACCGGATTTGTGATCCTGACCGCGATGATGTTCGGCACCCGCAAGGTCGACTGGTCGGCTGGCGGGTCACCAGCGGTGAAAATCTGACGTCAGATCGGGTCCCCGCGCAGCAGGCGCGGCGCGGGGCCCGCAAGGCCGGCAGCCTGCCGGATGAAGAAGCTCTTGAGCTGCGGCATCCGGTCGACCAGCCCGAGCCCGAGATCGCGGACGGCGCGTACCGGCGCCAGATCGTTGGAGAAGAGGCGGTTCAGCACGTCGGTGGTCACGCCCATCTGCACCGTGTCGAAGCGGCGCCAGCGCTGATAGCGCTCCAGAACGTCTAGCGCGCCGATGTCCTGGCCGAGGCGATGCGCTTCGACCACGGTTTCAGCCAGCGCGGCGGCATCCTTGAAGCCCAGATTGAGACCTTGTCCGGCGATCGGATGGATGCCGTGCGCGGCGTCTCCGGCCAGCGCGAACCGCTCGGCGACGAAATCGCGCGCCAGCGTCAGGCCGAGCGGGTAGGCGCGGGGCCCGTCCTCGACGGTCAGTTCGCCCAGCTTGAGCCCGAAGCGCTGTTCAAGCTCCATTTCGAAGGTGAACGGATCGGCCTTCAACAGGCGTTCGGCATTTTCGGTCGATTCGGTCCAGACGATGGAGGACCGGTTGCCGGTCAGCGGCAGGATGGCGAACGGGCCGGCGGGCAGGAAGTGCTCCTCGGCGCGGCCCTCATGCGGGCGCTCATGGGCGATGGTGGCGACGATGCCGGACTGGCCGTAATCCCAGTGAACGGTTCTGATGCCGGCCATGTCGCGCAGCCGCGAGCGGACCCCGTCGCAGGCGATCAGAAGCCGCGCCTCGACGATCGTGTCGTCGCCGGCCATGATCCGCGTCAGTGCACCGTCGCACTCGAAACCGGTCACGCCCGCGCCCTGGACGATGGTGACGCCGGCCTCGGCACAGCGCTGGCGCAAAATGCGGTTCATCTCGACATTGGGCAGCATGTGGGCAAACGGCTCGCCCGGCGCCACATCGCCGTCGAAGGTCAGGAATACGGGCCGCACCGGATCGGCGGTGCGGCTGTCGGTGACGATCATCTCGGTCATCGGCTGGGCATGCGGCACCAGCGCGTCCCAGCAGTCGAGCGCCTCGAGCATCTTGCAGGCCGCGGCGGCAATGGCCGATGCGCGGCCGTCCTTTTCCCACACGCCTTCGGGCGCGGCGTCGGCAACGACCACCGACAGGTCCGGCGCGCCTCTTGCGACCGACAGCGCCGTGGCAAGGCCGACATAGCCGGCGCCGGCGACGAACACGTCGCAACGATCGGGCAGGGCCGGCTTTTTCGCCTTGCTGCGCGCGGATTTCGTGCTTGCCTTGGCCATGGGTCTGCCCTTTCAGCGCCGGTGCGTGTGTCACTTGACTTGATGTGCGCGCTTGTAGCAAGGCGGCAACACGTCGCGCAAATCCGCGCGTTGCCACGATCCCCGAACGGCGAGCCGAAATGTCCCAGGCGATGCAAAAGGTCCTGTCGATCCTCGATCTGGAGGCGGCGGGGGAAAACCGCTTCACGGGCCGCAGCCCGCAATCGGGCTGGCAGCGCGTGTTCGGCGGACAGGTGATCGGCCAAGCGCTGGTTGCCGCGCAGCGCACGGTCGATGCCGCCCGGCATGTCCATTCCCTGCACTGCTATTTCATGCGCCCGGGCGATCCTGCGGTCCCGATCGACTATTCGGTCGACCGGATTCGCGACGGCGGCAGCTTCAACACGCGCCGCGTCGTTGCCGAGCAGGGCGGTCGCGCGATCTTCTCATTGTCGGCCTCCTTCCAGCATGACGAGCCGGGCCTCGACCATTTCATGCCGATGCCGCCCGAAGTGCCGATGCCCGAGGCGCTGATGGGCGAAAGCCAGCTGATCGAGAGCTTCATCGACAAGGTGCCGGACAACATCCGCCGCTACTGGCTGCGCGAGCGGCCGATCGAATTGCGCCCGGTTTCGTTCACCCATTATGTCAGCCGCGAGAAACTGCCGCCGGTGCAGCATGTCTGGGTGCGGGCGACCGGCCCGGTGCCCGACGACCGCGCGCTTCAGGCCGCCGTTCTCGCCTATCTGTCGGACATGACGCTGCTGGACACCTCGCTGTTTGCGCATGGCCGTGCGATCTTCGATCCGGACCTGCAGGTGGCGAGCCTCGACCACGCCATGTGGTTCCACCGCCCGCACAAGCTCGACGACTGGCTGCTCTATGCCCAGGACAGCCCCAATGCGTCCGGCGCGCGCGGCTTCACCCGCGGCGGGCTCTACACGCGCGACGGCGTGCTGGTGGCGTCGGTCGCCCAGGAAGGGCTGATCCGCCTCCGCAAGCGCTGAAAAAACGAGCAGATCGGCTATTTTGCACAATATTTGTGCGCTTGATGGTTTCCGCCGTGCCCGCTTTCCGAGCATCATATAAAAAAGCCTTTTGAAAACAGCGGTTTGCCAAACTGGCACGCTGTGTGACTCCTCGTTGTGCGATGCAGCGTGCCCATAGGGCCGGCGCGCTGTGATGTCCGCCGGCGGCATGGTGCCGCTGCGGCAAGCAAACGGGGAAGACAAGCGCATGAAAATAGTCATGGCTATCATCAAGCCCTTCAAGCTCGACGAGGTGCGCGAAGCGCTCACAGGGCTGGGCGTTCAGGGCCTGACCGTGACGGAGGTCAAGGGTTATGGGCGCCAGAAGGGACACACCGAGATCTATCGCGGCGCCGAGTACGCGATCAGCTTCCTGCCCAAGCTGAAGATCGAACTGGTCGTCGACGACGACATGATCGACAAGGTGCTGGAAGCCATCGCCGGAGCCGCCAAGACCGGCCAGATCGGCGACGGCAAGATCTTCGTCCACTCCATTGACCAGGCGGTGCGCATCCGCACCGGCGAAACCGATTCCGAAGCGCTGTGACGCCGCTTCGCCATTCAGGAGTTCTCCACCCATGACACAACGCAAACTTGCAACACTGGCGGGCACCGGCCTTGCGGCGACCATGATGATGGTGGCGCCCGGTTTCGCCCAGGAGGCGGCCGAAGCCGCCTCGACCGCGCCGTCGGCCGAGGTCCAGTACATCTTCAACACGCTGCTGTTCCTGATCGGCGGCTTCCTGGTGATGTGGATGGCGGCCGGCTTCGCCATGCTCGAGGCGGGGCTCGTCCGCTCCAAGAACGTCTCGATGCAGTCGCTCAAGAACATCGCGCTCTATTCGATCGCCGGCCTGATGTACTGGATCGTCGGCTACAACCTGATGTACGCCAATGTCGATGGCGGCTTCATCGGCTCGTTCGGACCCTATTCGTTCGATCCGGTCGGAGGCGATGCGCTCGACACGGGCTATTCGACGGCGTCCGACTGGTTCTTCCAGATGGTGTTCGTGGCGACCGCAGCCTCGATCGTCTCGGGCACGCTCGCCGAACGCATCAAGCTGTGGCCGTTCCTGATCTTCGTGGTCGTGCTGACCGGCTTCATCTACCCGATCGCCGGTTCCTGGCAGTGGGGCGGCGGCTGGCTCAGCGAGATGGGCTTCTCCGACTTCGCCGGCTCGACGCTGGTGCACTCGGTCGGCGGCTGGGCGGCACTCGCCGGCGCGATCCTGCTGGGCGCTCGTACCGGCAAGTTCGGCGCGGACGGCTCGGTCCATCCGATGCCCGGCTCGTCGATCCCGCTGGCAACGCTTGGCACGTTCATCCTGTGGCTCGGCTGGTTCGGCTTCAACGGCGCCTCGCAGCTCGCCATGGGCACGATCAGCGACGTCACCGACGTCAGCCGAATCTTCGCCAACACCAACCTGGCTGCCGCTTCGGGTGTCGTGACGACGATCGTTCTGCTGCAGATCCTCTACAAGAAGATCGACACCACGATGGTCCTCAACGGCGCGCTGGCCGGTCTCGTCTCGATCACCGCAGAGCCGCTGGCACCGTCGATCTGGCAGACCGTCATCATTGGCGGCATCGGCGGCGCGATCGTCGTCTTCACGGTTCCGCTGCTCGACAAGCTGAAGATCGACGACGTGGTCGGCGCCATCCCGGTTCACCTGTTCGCAGGCATCTGGGGCACGCTGATCGTGCCGTTCTCGAACGGCGACGCGAGCTACGGCGTGCAGCTTATCGGCATCCTGGCCTATGGCGTGTTCACGCTGGTCGCCTCTTTCGTGGTCTGGTTCATCCTGAAGGCCGCGATGGGCATCCGCGCCAGCGAGGAAGAAGAGATGATGGGCCTGGACATGTCGGAAACCGGCGTCGAGGGCTATCCGGAGTTCACACGCGGCTAATGCCGCCCCGCGGGGCCGGCCAGACCGCCGGCCCCTGCACCACAATCAGGCCCGCAAGGGCCATCCAGATCCCGTCGTGATGGTTACCATCACACCAACTGACCCGGTCTCCGCGACCGGGTCTTTTTTGGTTTGTGAGCCATCCGGGCGGGCGGGCATGGTTAATGTGCGTTTAACCAGTGGCCGCTAGGCTTCGGCGCGACATCGCAGCCAATCTCCAGACCGCACGCGCACGGGACCTACAATGTCGGCAGACCGTTTCGACCCCCATCACGGCCACGCAGACCTCGCCGACGGCGCATTTGCAGCGGATATGGCGGGTGCCCACGGCTCCGTCGGGGACTGGCTGCGCCGACAGGTTCGTTTCGCGGCCGGATGGGCGCTTCTTGCAGTTGTCGGTTTTATCGTCCTTTCGCTGCTCGGCTGGAACGTTGCCGACCCCAGCCTCAGCCACGCCACCGAAGCGCCCGTCACCAACTGGATGGGCTATCCGGGCGCGGTGACCGCCGATCTGGCCATGCAGTTCTTCGGACTGGCCGCGCTGGCAGCGCTTGTCCCATTGGTCGCCTGGGCCGTGGCGCTGATCCGCGACCAGGTTCCGAACCATGCCGGGCGCCGGATGGCGGCATGGTTCGCGGGCGCCCTTGGTGCCGCGGCGGCGATTGGCTGCCTGCCGCCGACCGCCGGCTGGCCGCTGCCGTCGGGCCTCGGCGGTGCGCTGGGCGACATGGTGCTTCGTGTGCCCGGCACATTCACCGGCGGCTATCCGTCAGGCTTCGCCGCGGTCGTCGTCGCGCTCGTCATGGCGCCGCTTGCGGCCGTTCTTCTGGCGTTGGCGAGCGGGATCGGCTGGCGCGGAACCGATGACGACCGGCCTTTCGATGCCGACGATGACGAGGAAGAAGGCGGTTCGCTGATCACGATCGGAGCGCTCCTGCACGGCATCTATGCGCTGCGCACGGCCGCCCGCCGCGTTCTGCCCGCCGATGCGTTCGGGGGCATGGTTCGCCGCCGCTCCGCTTCCACGCCGGTGCCCGCCACGCCGCGGGCCGAGCCGCAATTGGAGCCGTCGATGGACGCGATGCCGGCGCCGGACGCCGACGCCGCGCAATGGCAGGATGCCGGGGACTGGGCACCGCAGCCGGCGCCGACGGAGGCGATGCCGGAGCTGCTCCCCACCGAGCAGGCCGCGACGCGCGTCGCCGCGCCCGCGCCGCCGCCCAAGCCGAGCGTGCGTGTTCAGCGCGAGGCGCAGCCCTCGCTGATCAAGGACGGCGTGTTCGAGCTGCCGCAGATCCACTATCTGAACGAACCCAGGAACATCGTCCGCGACGAGACGCTGTCGGACGAGGCGCTCGAACAGAATGCCCGCCTTCTGGAAGGCGTGCTCGAGGATTTCGGCGTCAAGGGCGAGATTATCCAGGTCCGCCCCGGACCGGTGGTCACGCTTTACGAACTCGAGCCGGCGCCGGGCATCAAGTCGTCGCGCGTGATCGGCCTGGCCGAGGACATCGCCCGCTCGATGAGCGCCATCGCCGCGCGCGTCGCCGTCGTTCCCGGCCGCAACGCGATCGGCATCGAACTGCCCAACGCCCGGCGTGAGACGGTCTATCTGCGCGAACTGATCTCCTCGCAGACCTACGACAAATCCAAGGCGAAGCTGTCGCTGACGCTGGGCAAGACGATCAATGGCGAGGCGGTGATCGCCGATCTGGCGAAGATGCCCCACCTGCTGGTCGCCGGCACCACCGGTTCGGGCAAATCGGTGGCCATCAACACGATGATCCTCTCATTGCTCTATAAAATGACGCCGGACGAGTGCCGGCTGATCATGATCGATCCGAAGATGCTGGAACTGTCTGTCTATGACGGCATTCCGCATCTTCTGACGCCCGTCGTCACCGATCCCAAGAAAGCGGTCGTCGCGCTCAAATGGACCGTGCGCGAGATGGAACAGCGCTACAAGAACATGTCCAAGCTCGGCGTGCGCAACATTGACGGGTTCAACACCCGCATCCGCGAGGCCAAACGCAAGGGCGAGGAGCTGAGCCGTACCGTCCAGACCGGCTTCGACCGGGAGACGGGCGAGGCGATCTACGAGACCGAAGCGCTCGATCTGCACGTCATGCCCTATATTGTCGTGATCATCGACGAGATGGCCGACCTGATGATGGTCGCCGGCAAGGACATCGAGGGCGCCGTCCAGCGCCTGGCGCAGATGGCGCGCGCCGCAGGCATCCACGTGATCATGGCCACGCAGCGTCCGTCGGTCGATGTCATCACCGGCACGATCAAGGCCAACTTCCCGACGCGCATCTCCTTCCAGGTGACCTCGAAGATCGACAGCCGCACGATCCTGGGCGAGCAGGGCGCCGAACAGCTTCTGGGCATGGGCGACATGCTCTATATGGCCGGCGGCGGCCGGATCCAGCGTGTCCACGGCCCGTTCGTTTCCGACGAAGAGGTCGAGGATGTCGTCAGCCACTTGAAGGCGCAGGGCGTGCCGCAATATCTCGACGCGGTCACCGAGGATGACGAGGAAGACGAGGCCGGCTCCGAAGGCGGCGCGGCGGGCGCCGGCGGCGCAAGCGACAGCGAAGACCCCTACGACCAGGCGGTCGCCATCGTCATCCGCGACCGCAAGGCGTCGACCAGCTACATCCAGCGGCGGCTCGGCATCGGCTACAACCGCGCCGCCACGCTGATCGAACGGATGGAGCAGGAAGGCGTCATCGGGCCGGCCAACCATGCGGGAAAACGCGAGATCCTGGTTCCGTCCGAAGAAGAACGCATGGCGGGCATGTGACCATGCCGCGACGATGTGTGATCCATGACACGTGGTCCGCGTCCGGCTTCGCCTTAGTGAAGTCAAACTGTGACTCCAGATGAACCGCAAAAGACGACCCACCGATTCCGGGAAACCACCATGACCGACGCAAAAAGAGCCCACCGGACCCCGATGACCCGCCGCGGCGCGCTGACCGCCGGCGCTGGTCTCATCGCCGCCTTCGCGCTGCCCGGCGCGACGCGCGCCCAGGCTTCGGGCGCCCCGCAGCAGATCGCCGACCATTTCACCCGCGTGCGCACCATGATGGGCGAGTTCGTGCAGTTCGGCCCGTCCGGCGAGCAGACCGGCGGCCGCTTCTTCATCGAACGGCCCGGACGTGTGCTGTTCCTTTACGAGGAGCCGTCCAACATCCGCGTGGTTGCCGACGGCCGTTCGGTGCTGGTCAACAACACCAAGCTCGACACCTGGGATGCCTATCCGCTCAACAAGACGCCGCTCAACCTGGTGCTCGGCGACCGCATCGATCTGAGCGGCGGGCGCGTGCAGAGCGTGGTGGAGGCCGAGGACCTGACGACGATCGTCCTGCAGGACAAGCAGATATTCGGTGATTCGACCATCACCATGATGTTCGATCCGTCGAGCTACGATCTGCGCCAATGGACCATCCGCGATGCGCAGGGCAAGGACACGACCGTCATGATCTTCAATGTCCGCGAGGGCGTGACCTTCGGCGAAGGCACGTTCGACATCGACTATGCGCGGGTGCGCGAGAAAGACCCCAGCTATTCGCGCTGACCGTCTTCCGGCACGACAAGGAACTTGTGTGCGACGGCCGCTCCATCGGGGCGGCCGCTTGTTTTTGAGCCCCGGCGGGGCGAGAAGGCACCCGGTTCACGAGTTCAGGACCATTTTCCTTTCGCCACGATCCGGCCTTACCGATGACGCAGCCCTTCACCATCGCCACCTGGAACATCAATTCGGTGCGCCTCAGGCGCGGGCTGGTGGAGCGGTTTCTCGCCGATCATGCGCCGGACATACTGTGTCTGCAGGAAATCAAGTGCCAGGACGACCAGTTCCCGGCCAAGGCGTTCGCCAGGGCGGGCTATGAGCATGTCGCACTGCACGGCCAGAAGGCCTATCACGGCGTGGCCACGCTTTCGAAAATACCCTTCTCAAGCGTCGAAAGGCGCGATTTTTGCGGTTTGGGCGATGCCCGGCACGTGGAATGCACGGTCGATGTGAACGGCAGCCGCATCCGCGTGCACAATTTCTACGTTCCGGCCGGCGGCGACGAGCCCGATCCCGCCATCAATCCGAAATTCGCGCACAAGCTGAAATTCCTCGACGAGATGCGGGCGATCACCACCGAGACCGGTGCGCATGACGCCGCGCTTCTCGTCGGCGATCTGAACATCGCGCCGCTGGAAAACGATGTCTGGTCACACCGGCAGCTGCTGAAGGTGGTCAGCCACACGCCGGTCGAGACCGAGACGCTGGAAGAGTTGCGGCGCGAGGCGGGCTGGGCCGACCTGATGCGTCATCATGTTCCCGGGGACCAGAAGCTGTTTACCTGGTGGAGCTACCGCGCCAGGGACTGGGCCGCGTCCAATCGCGGCCGGCGGCTCGATCACATCTGGGGATCGGAAGCGTTGCGCGGGGCGCTCACCTCGATGAATGTGCTGACCGAGGCGCGCGGGTGGGAAAAGCCTTCCGACCATGTGCCGGTCGTCGCTCGGTTCGCGCCATAGGCCCGTCAGAGTTCGGGTGCCTGCCGGAGGCGCCGTTCGGCGACCTCGATGTCCTTGATGAGCTGTTGCAGATCGTCGGAAAGCTGCCGATGGATGGCCATGGCCGTTTCCGGATATTCCGCCAGCATACGGCGGAACAGGGCACGGCTGATCCGCAGCACCTCGGTCTCGGTGTCGGCCTGGGCGTCGGTCATCCACTGGGTTTCGGTGATCAGGGCCAGTTGGCCGAGCACACTGCCCGGACCGGCGCTCTGCACCGGCTTGCCGCCATCGGGCGCCGACCGCGACAGCGTGACGGCTCCGCTGACGATGACGAAGCCGCAATCGGCGCGATCGCCCTGGCGATAGAGTCTCCGGCCGGCGCGAAACTGAAGCCGTTCGGCGCCGAATGCCAAAAGGCGCAGCTGCTCGGCAGTCAACTGCTGGAACAGGCCCGCCGCCGAAAGGGCGCGTATGTCATCGTTCAGCGTCATGAAAGGCTCGGGCGCCACCGGCATGATTGCCGGCGTCGCTGTTACATGACCGGCGCGCCGTTGGAAAGGACGGCGCCGCCAAAGGGCATGTCCGCATGTGGACGCAGGGCCGCTTTGCCCCGAAATGTCCGACTTCGGACGAAACCGTTCAGGGCACCAGCTTGTAGCCGCCGCTTTCGGTCACCAGAAGGGATGCGTTGGAGGGATCGCTCTCGATCTTCTGGCGCAGCCGGTAGACGTGAGTTTCCAGCGTGTGGGTCGTCACGCCCGAATTGTAGCCCCAGACCTCTTCGAGCAGCGTGTCGCGGGTCACCACCTGGGCGCCGCTGCGGTAGAGGTATTTGATGATCGAGGCTTCCTTCTCGGTCAGGCGGATCTTGCGGCCGTTGCCGTCGACCAGCATCTTCTGGCTCGGCGTGAACGTGTAGGGGCCGACCGAGAAGGTCGCGTCCTCGCTCTGCTCGTGCTGGCGCAGCTGCGCGCGGATGCGGGCCAGCAGCACGGCGAACTTGAACGGCTTGGTGACATAATCGTTGGCGCCCGCTTCCAGCCCGAGAATGGTGTCGGAATCGGTGTCGTGGCCGGTCAGCATGATGATCGGCGCCTTGAAGCCGCCCTTGCGCAGGATCTTCACCGCCTCGCGGCCGTCCATGTCGGGCAGGCCGACATCCATCACCACCAGATCGATCATCGCGCCGCGCGCCGCCTCGACGCCCTTGGTGGCACTGGCGGCCTGCAGCACGTCGAACTCCTCATAGAGCGAGAGTTGCTCGACCAGCACTTCGCGCAGATCATCGTCATCGTCGACAAGCAACAGCGTTCGGGTCGTCATGATCCACCTTCATCGGTTCGGCCCGTGCGGTTGCGCGGGAAGGGTCAAGTATCTGGCCCTTTTGGCATCTTAATGGCAGTTTGCGTGTCAACAAAGGCTCAACTTTGCGTGTCTGCCGCGTCAGCGCACCGTGAATGTCCGTGAGCGAACAAGGCGCCGGCACCCATGCTCACAACCATTGAAGTAAGGCGCAAACCGGGCGAGAGCGCACGCGGCGTACTGATTGCCGGCGCTCGGACGCTGTCATGCGCGCTGGGACGTTCAGGCCCCTCGATCTTCAAGCGCGAGGGCGATGGTGCCACGCCCGCCCATGCCGCCATGCGACCGCTTTGGGGTTATTGGCGCCCCGACAGGGGCGTTCGGCCGCGATCTATCCTGCCGCTGCACCGGATCGGGCCGGATGACGGCTGGTGCGATGCGCCGGAACACCCGTCCTACAACGCGCCCGTGCGGCTGCCGTTTGCCGCCTCGCACGAGGTCATGCGCCGCGCCGATTGCCTTTATGACATCTGCATCGTGCTCGACTGGAACATGGCGCCGCGCGGCCGCGCACGGCATCGCGGATCGGCGATCTTCCTGCACATGGCCAAGCCGGGCTACCCGCCCACGGCCGGCTGCATCGCGCTGGCACGCCGTGATCTTGAATGGCTGGTCGCCCGGATCGACCGGCGCAGCCGCTTCGTCGTCGTGCGCTGATCAGACTCCGATCAGGCCGATCACGGCGCCCATGACCGTGGCGACCAGCAGCCAGTGGGCGCCGTCGATCAGCGTCAGGTCCCATCCGGCGTTCTGGTAGCGGTGGTTGACCGTCATGGTGGTCGCCATGAAGCCGGCCCAGACGAAAAAACCCGAGATGATGCCGTTGCGCAGGGTGACCTGTCCGTCGCCGAGATGGCCGATCAGCCCTGCCAGAACGAAGGCCATGACGAGCTGGCAGGCGAAGGTGATGGCAAACAGGGCCGGGCCGAACCTGGCGTCTTCGGGTGCGATTCCAGCCGCCTTCATCCACGGCCTGGACAGGGCACTGTAATAGACCGCGCCGACAATGAATGCGCACACCGTGGCGGCGAGCACCGCCCAAAGGTTGATACCGCCAAATGTCACCGCTGCCTCCTGCTTTGACCGCTGGCAGACAAACACCATGCCGCTTCGCGATCAAGCGGCACGCCAGCCGCCGCCGCTCACACTTTTTTGCTTGGCAAATCAGCGCGAAGGCGCCACCTTGATCGTGTGTTCAACGAAGTGAAAGGAGGTGATCCGATGTCGAGTGGTTCCATGGGTCCGGTTCGGTCTTTGCGGGTCATCATCCGTTGGAGCAGTCTCTGACGGCGTGAGCGCCCCGCGCAGCCGGTGACGCCCTGAAGGGCGCAAGGCCTGACGGTCGGCCGGAGACATGAATTGCGGAAGGGCCGCCCGAGCGATCGGGTGGCCCTTTTTCGTGCTTGCCGTCCTCTCTCTTGCGCTTGGCGCGCGCTTGGGGTTGGCCGGTTCAGAAGTCGATCGCCAGGCCCTTGACCTCCCAGTCGCCGTATCGGGCCGGGTCCTTGCCGCCGCGTCCGCCGCGTTCGGCGCCCGCCTGCGCCTCGAACCGGTCGACTTCGGCGCGGCGCGCTTCGGCTTCCTTCAGGGCGCGCTGGGCCGCCGGCGGCAGATCCTCGAAACGCCGCGCCGGCGCTTGGTCGGCATCCGGATGGGATGTGATGTCCTCGCTCGCCATGCAGCCCCCTTCGGTCGATTGTTGAAACTCTGACGGCGCTCATCCATTTATATGGCGGGTTGCCGGGCCGCGTCCAGCATCCCCCTAACCGTGCCGATGATGGAGCCAGAGCGAATGAACATGATCAAGACCGCCATGCTGATCGCCTTCATGACGGCGCTGTTCATGGGCATAGGATATCTGATCGGCGGTACGGGCGGGATGATGATCGCGTTTGCCATCGCGGTCGTCATGAACGGCTTTTCCTACTGGAACGCCGACAAGATGGTGCTGCGCATGAACGGCGCGGTGGAGGTCGATGAGCGCTCGGCGCCGGAGTATTACGGCATGGTGCGCGATCTGGCCGCCAATGCCGGCCTGCCCATGCCGAAGGTCTACATCATCAACCAGGAGCAGCCCAATGCGTTCGCCACGGGCCGCAATCCCGAAAACGCCGCCGTTGCCGCGACGACCGGCCTTTTGGACCAGCTGACGCCCGAGGAGGTGGCCGGCGTGATGGCGCATGAACTGGCCCACATCCAGAACCGCGACACGCTGATCATGACGATCACAGCGACGCTGGCCGGCGCGATTTCCATGCTGGGCAATTTCGCGCTTTTCTTCGGCTCGGGCCGCGACAACAACAATCCGCTGGGCATTGTGGGCGTCCTTATCGCAATGATCGTCGCGCCGTTTGCCGCAATGATCGTGCAGATGGCGATCAGCCGGACGCGCGAATATTCAGCCGACCGGCGCGGCGCGGAGATTTGCGGCCGTCCCGACTGGCTGGCCAGCGCCCTTGCCAAGATCGCCCAGGCCGCCGGCCGTTCGGTGAACGTGCCCGCCGAGCGCAATCCGGCGACGGCGCACATGTTCATCATCAATCCGCTCAACGGCCAGCGTGCCGACAGCCTGTTTTCCACCCATCCGGACACGCAGAACCGGATCGACGCGCTGATGGCGATGACCGATGCCGGCGGCCCGCCGGCACGGCCGCATCGGCCCGAACCCGCCCCGCGCCGCACATCGGGCGTTCCGGGCACCGGCAATCGCTGGGGCCGTTCTCATGACGGCAGCGACGGCAATGGCGGACCCTGGGGTTGAGCGCCTCCGCCCGCCGTCGCAAGCCCACAAAACGCACAGCCACACATGGCGCAGCAGAACGGCCCGGCCTCGCCGCCCGGCTGGCGGGCCAGCGCCTTCTGAGCGCGATCGTCGATTCGCGCACGCCGATGGACGCGCTGACCGACGACAGCCACGGCCATCCGCATTATCTGGCGCTCGATGCGCGCGACCGGTCGCTTGTCCGCGCCATGCTGATGGCGGCGCTGCGGCACAGGGGCGATCTCGAAGCGCTGATCGACCGGTTCACGGACCGGCCGCTGCCCGGCGGCGCCGCATCGCTGCGCGCCATCATCCATCTCGCGCTGGCGCAGATCCTGTTCCTCGACGTGCCGGACCACAGCGCCGTCGATCTTGCGGTCGAGGCGGCGCGCACCGACCCGCGCAACCGGCGCTTCGCCGGTCTGGTCAATGCGCTTTGCCGCCGCGCGGTGCGCGACCGGGAAAAGATCCTCGACGCGATCGCCCGTTCACCGTCGCGCGCGCCGGCATGGTTCGCCGAGCGGCTTACCGAGATCTATGGTGCGGACAGGGCGCTTGCGATCGAAGCGTGCCACCGGCGGCCGGCGCCGATCGATCTGACGCTGGCCGACGAAAGCCCCGAAAACGTGGCGCTGTGGGCGGAACGGCTCGGCGCCATCGCGCTGCCCACCGGTTCGCTGCGCCTGACGTCCCATACGGCAATCACGGAGTTGCCCGGATATGCCGACGGCGTCTGGTGGGTTCAGGACGCGGCGGCGGCGATCCCCGCGCGCCTGTTCGGCGATGTCGCCGGCCAGCGGGTTCTCGACCTTTGTGCGGCGCCCGGCGGCAAGACCGCGCAGCTGGCCGCGCGCGGCGCCACCGTCACCGCGCTCGACCAGTCGGCGAACCGGCTCAAGCGCCTTGCCGCCAATCTCGACCGGCTCGGCCTGGCCGATCGCTGCGAGACGGTTGCCGCGAGCCTGTTCGATCATGGGGCGGACGTGCCGTTCGATGCGGTCCTACTCGATGCGCCGTGCTCGTCGACCGGCACCGTGCGGCGGCACCCCGACGTGCCCTGGACCAAGACACCGGACGACATCGCCAAACTGGCCGCGCTGCAGGCGCGGATGCTGGAGAGGGCGGCCGACTTCGTCGCGCCCGGCGGAACGCTGGTCTTTTCCAACTGCTCACTCGATCCGAGCGAGGGCGAAGACGTGGCGCGCGCCTTTTCGCGCGAACATGCAAACTTCGAGCCTCTTCCGGTGACCGATGACGACCTGCCCGGCCTTTCATCGGCGATCACCGGGAAAGGATTTGTCCGAACCACACCGGCGGATCTGCCGCTTGCCGGCGATGAGGCGCGGCTTGGCGGGATCGACGGTTTTTTTGCCGCGCGCTGGCGCCGTAGGGTCTGAAAAACGACAATAAAGCATTGGTTTGGCATAGCTGCGCAATGCAGTTATGGTTTCAGCCGATTGGGGAATCGGGGCGGAAGCCGTGGCACGTTCTCGCTGGAATGCGCAGCCGGGATACTGGGGAGTCAGCACCGGCCTGCTGTGGGAACGGCTGCGCTACCGGCTGCAGTCCGGCTCGATCACCAATTGGCAGCTTGTCGGCCCGGTTCCGGCGCGGCTGCTGCTGTCGCCGTCATGCCTGCGGCCCAGCGATCCGCTTCTGGCGCGCGACTTCTATCAGGGGCGCTACAGTTTCGGCGGGCGCACGGTCGAGACCGGCAGCCAGTCGCCCTTTCTGGCGGAGCCGCCATCGGCGGCCTGGTATGCCGAACTTCACGGCTTCCGGTGGCTGCGCCATCTCGCCGACGCCAACACCGATCTTGCGGCAGCGCAGGCACGCGCGCTGATCGAGGACTGGATCAGCGGCTACGGCAAGCGGCTGCGCGAACCGGCCTACGACCTGCCGACCACCGCCAGCCGCTTGATTGCCTGGATCCAGCACGCCCGCTTCTTTCTGCAGAGCAGCGAGCACGGTTTCTACCGCCGCTTCATGATGTCGCTGTCGCGGCAGGTTCGATATCTGCGCAACGCGCTGCGCGGCTATCCGGACTGCATCGACACGCTACAGGCGCTGATCGCCCTGTCGGTCGCTTCGCTCGCCATCCCGACGGCCGAGCGCCGCCAGCAGCGCATTGCCCGGCAGCTCGAATTCCAGCTCAAGCGCCAGATCCTGCCAGACGGTGCCCATGTCAGCCGCAACCCGGCGCATCTGCCCGAACTGCTCGCCGATCTTCTGCCGCTGGCGCAATGCTATGTGGCCGCCTCGCGGCCGGTGCCGCCCGAACTGGTGCGTGCCGTCGACCGGATGTTTCCGCGCCTGCGTGCCATGCGCCACCGCGACGGGCATCTGGCGATGTTCCACGGTGCCGGCTACGACAAGACGGACCTGATCGCCGCCGTGCTGCGGCTTGACCAGACCGAGGGCAAGACCGGGCCGCATGCGGTCCAGAGCGGCTACTATCGGCTCGAGGCCGGCGACACGGTGATCATCGCCGACACCGGCACGATACCGAAGGGCATTGACGGGGCGAACTGCCATGCCAGCGCGCTGGCCTTCGAACTGTCGACGCTGCGCGGCCGCATCGTCACAAATCTGGGCGTCGACCGGCTGCTACGGGCTGATTTCGGGCCGGTCGCCCGCGCCACCGCCGCCCATTCGACGCTTTCGGTGGGCGATGTGTCGTCGGCGCGCTTTCGCCGCTTCGCCGGCGCGCCCCGAAGGCATGACTGGCGCGCGGTGTCCGGTCCGCGCCGGGTCGCGGTCTCCGACTGGCAGAGCGACGGCATGACCGGCTTTTCGGCCGAACATGACGGCTATCAGCGCGTCTTTGGCCTTGTGCATGAACGCGGCATCGCAGTCCGGCCCGATGGCGGCCGTGTCGACGGGTACGATCTGCTGCGCCCGCCCTCCGGCCGCAAGCCGCATGCGGTTGCGGCGCAATTGCGCTTTCATTTCCATCCGGGCGTGCGCGTGAGCGCGACGCAGGCGGCCAACACGTTCCTGCTCTCTCTCGAAAGCGGCGAACGCTGGGCGTTCCGCGCCATCGGCGCGCCCGCCGCGATCGAGGAAAGCCTCTTTCTGGCGGCCGTCGCCGGCCCCGTGCGCACGGCGCAGATCGCGATCGGCATCGAGTGGCCGGAGACCGAACGGGTGAGCTGGCGCTTCGAGCGACTGTCCGACTGACAGCCCGACGATTTGCTGTGCGTTGCGGACCGGCCGTGGCGGGCTGGCGGTGGGCAATCGGCGTGGCGCCATGATAAGCGGGCGCCATCATCCGTCCCAGCCGAGGAAGCCCGCCCATGGCCGTCGCCGCCAAGACCATCGCACCGCCCGACCGCGTGCCCGTGCGCCGGGCGCTATTGTCGGTGTCCGACAAGACCGGGCTGGTCGAACTGGCGGCCGCGCTCGCGGCGATGGACGTCGCGCTGGTCTCGACCGGCGGGACGCGCCGGGCACTGGCCGATGCCGGGCTCGCGGTTACCGACATTTCCGAAGTGACCGGGTTCCCTGAAATCATGGACGGAAGGGTGAAGACGCTGCATCCCAAGGTGCATGGCGGGCTTCTGGCCGTGCGCAACGATCCCGACCATCAGGCCGCCATGACCGAACATGGCATCGAGGGCTTCGATCTGGTCGTCGTCAATCTCTACCCGTTCGAAGAGGTCGTCGCGTCGGGCGGCGATGAGGCGACGACGATCGAGAACATCGACATTGGCGGCCCGGCCATGGTGCGGGCCTCGGCCAAGAACCATGGCCATGTGGCGATCGTCACCGACCCGGACGACTACGACATGGTGCTCGGGCATCTGTCGGACGGCAAGGGCACGACCGATCTTGCCACGCGCCGCCGCCTCGCGGTCAAGGCGTTCAAGCGGACGGCGAGCTATGATGCGGCGGTTTCCCGCTGGATGGAGACGGCGTTCGATGCCGAACCGTTCGATGCGTTCGATGCGCTGGGCGGGCGCCGTGTCGCGACGATGCGCTATGGCGAGAACCCGCATCAGGCGGCAGCGCTTTATCTGACCGGCGAGACCCGCCCGGGCGCTGCCACGGCGAGGGTACTGCAGGGCAAACCGCTCTCCTACAACAACATCAACGACACGGACGCGGCCTTCGAGCTGGTCAGCGAGTTTGGCGCGGAGACGCCGGCGGTGGCCATCATCAAGCATGCCAATCCGTGCGGCGTCGCGCGCGCCGGAACGCTGATCGACGCCTATCGCGCCGCATTCGATTGCGACAGCACATCGGCGTTCGGCGGCATCGTCGCGTTCAACCGTGAACTGGACGCCGAAACCGCCCGCGCCGTGCTTGAGATCTTCACCGAAGTCGTCATTGCGCCGGCGATCAGCGACGGCGCGCGCGAGGCTTTTGCGGGCAAGCCCAATCTGCGCCTTCTGCAGACCGGCGGGCTCGCCGATCCGCGCGCGCCGGGCTTCGTCGTCCGGCCGGTCGCCGGCGGCTATCTCAAACAGGGGCGCGACGCGGCGGTCGTCGGCGACATGGCCCTGCGCGTCGTCACCAAACGGGCGCCGGACACGCGCGAAATGAACGATCTGAAATTCGCCTTCCAGGTTGCCAAACACGTCAAGTCGAACGCGATCGTCTATGCGCGCGACGGCGCCACCGTGGGCATCGGCGCAGGCCAGATGAGCCGTGTCGATTCAAGCCGCATCGCCGCGCGCAAGGCGGTCGACGCCGCCGAGGCGCTCGGTCTCGCCGAGCCGAAGACCAAGGGATCGGTGGTTGCCTCGGACGCGTTCTTTCCGTTCGCGGACGGATTGCTGGCGGCCGTCGAGGCGGGCGCGACAGCGGTCATCCAGCCGGGAGGCTCGATGCGCGACGATCAGGTGATCGAGGCGGCCGATGCGCACGGCATCGCCATGGTGTTCACGGGCACCCGCCATTTCCGCCACTGACCCGACGACCGGGCGGCTCGGCGCCATGGTTTTGCCATCGGTTTGCCGCATTCGCGGCTAAGGTGCGGCGCCGGGAATGCCGCGCCCGTCTGACATGTTCGTGATGGGTACGGGGAAACCTTGCGGTAACTTTCCGTCAACTATATTGCGTGGATCGGAAGCGACTATCGGGACCTCTAACATGCGTGTGCGTTCGGCTTTCACCGCATTGGCGCTGTCGGCAGCGGTCGCGCTGGCCTCGTGCCAGGGCAGCGACGTGCTGAACCTTGCCGCCGAGGCGCCGCTGCCGCGCGATGTCGTCAACATCATGAGCGCCAAGGGGATGACCAAGTCATCGCCCATCATGATGCGCATCTTCAAGGAAGAAGAGGTGCTGGAGGTCTGGAAGCAGACCGACACCGGCCGCTACGATCTCGTCAAGACCTATGAGATCTGCGAGTTTTCCGGCGACAAGGGACCAAAATTCCGGGAAGGCGACCGGCAGAGCCCGGAAGGGTTCTACTTCGTCAACCGGAACCTTCTGAACCCCAATTCGAGCTATCATCTGTCGTTCAATCTGGGCTTTCCCAATGCGTTCGACCGCTCGCATGGCCGCACCGGCTCGTTCCTGATGGTGCACGGAGATTGTTCGTCGCGCGGCTGTTACGCGATGACCGACAAGTACATCACCGAGATCTACGCGTTCGCGCGCGAGGCGCTGCGCGGCGGCCGGCAGAACGAGTTCCAGGTGCAGGCCTTCCCGTTCCGCATGACGCCGGAAAACATGGCCGCGCACCGCGACAGCCCGCATTTCGAGTACTGGAAGATGCTCAAATCGGGCTATGACCATTTCGAGCTGACGCGCACGCCGCCCAAGGTCGATGTCTGCGAGCGCAAGTACATCTTCAACCAGATCCCCGAGGACGGCGACTTCGAAGCGGCTGCGCAGTGCCCGCAGACGACGATGCCGGCGCCGCTGGCCATCGCCTACAACCAGCTCAAGCAGCAGCACGCGCTGCAGTTCGAGCGCGCCGTGGCGCGCCTCGAGGGCCGTCCGCTCGATCTCAGCGAGGGCATGACCGGACTTCTGGACCTGCCGCCGACGCCGGTGCGCCAGGTCGAACCGCTCACGCCGGCCGAGGTATTGCCGACCGTCGGCCAGCCGCCCGAGGCATCGGTTCAGCCGGCGCCCGCCGTTCAGCCTGCAGGACAATCCGCGCCGTCATCGGCCCAGTCGACGCCGCTGACGGCGATCACGCCCGGCACGGCCGGCCCGATCATCGCGACGTCCAGCGGATCGGGCATCACCGCCAATTCCGGCCCGCAGGCGGCTCAGGCTGCGCCGGGCGTCGCCCCGGATTCCGGCGCCGGAACCGGGGTTCCCCTGCCGGCCTCGCGGCCGTTGCAGTGACCGCGCCATGAGCGGAGAGGCACTGTCCGACGATTACGATCTGCGCGGGCTGAACTGCCCGCTTCCCGTGCTGAAAACGCAGAAGCGGATGCGCGCCATGGCGGCCGGCGAGCGGCTCTGGGTGCGCACAAGCGACCCGCTCGCGGTGATCGACATTCCCAATTTCTGCCGCGAGAGGGGCCACGGCCTGATCGAGACCGAGAGCGTCGATGACGGCCACCGCTTCCTGATTGAACGGGGCTGACGTGCGCCGCTACCCGCTTTCGGGGCGGCTCGCCGGCACCGGCACATCGAAGCCGGGCCGCAGCTGGTAGCGTTCCATCTCCGCCTCGCTGGCCAGCGACGGCCGATAGGGCCGCGGCGCCGGCACCGGATAGGCGTCGATCGCCGCGCCGCCCAGCACGATCGCGGTCATGCTGGCGCCTTCGGCGCCTCCAAGTCCGACCCGCGCGGCGCGCGGTTCCCGGTCCATCGTGCCTATGAGAGCAGTGTCGAAGACGATGTTGCCATCGACATCGCGCCCGTCCCAGCGGGCGGCACGCGCCTCGTCGGTGCACACGACCGGCCGCAGATCGGCGGGAACGCCGTCGGCGTCGGTTCCCGGAACGCTGTCGAGATCGACGGTGGTGGCCGCTTCGGCGCTGAAACCGTCCTGCAGCAGCGTCGCGCTCTTTTCGGCGCGCTCCTTCTGGCTTTCGGTGCCCATCACCACGGCGACCAGCGTGCGGCCCCCGCGCGTTGCCGATGCGACCAGATTGAAGCCCGATGCGCATACGAAACCGGTCTTCATGCCGTCGGCGCCCTCGAAGCGGCCAAGCAGCAGATTGTAGGACGGGATCAGCTGTTCGCCGAAGCTGATCGCCTCGATGGAAAAATAGTCGGCGCGGTCGGCAAACTCGGTCCTCAGCGCGCGGGCCAGAACCGCCATGTCGCGCGCGGTCGTATATTGCTGTTCGTCGTGCAGCCCGTGCGGATTGACGAAGTTGGTGTTCGTCATGCCAAGGCGCGCCGCTTCCTCGTTCATGCGTGCAACGAACGCCGCCTCGCTGCCCGCCACCGCCTCGCCGAGCGCGACGGCGATGTCGTTGGCCGAGCGGACGATCACCATCTTGATCGCATTGTCGACGGTCATGATCGATCCGGACGGATAGCCCATCCGGCTCGGCGGAGTGGAGACGGCGTTGGCGGTGACGCGCACCGGCGAGCGCAAGGTCAGTTCGCCGGCCTCGAGCGCACGGAACGTGACATAGGCGGTCATCAGCTTGGTCAGCGAGGCCGGGCTCCAAAGGTCGTGCGCCTGCTCGTGATGCAGCACCGACCCGGTTGCCGGCTCGAAGACCAGCGCCGGCGCGGCCTCGGCGGCGATCGGCAGCCCGAGCGCCAGAACCAGCGCGGCTGCGGTCCGCGCCGGCATCGTCCTGCGTGCAGTTGGTGCGATCATCATGTTCCCCGGCCAGCCCGTTTGCGCCGCATCCCGCGCGGCTCCGTTGCGCCATCAAACAAATCGTGCCCGGTCATGGCAATCGCAAAATGATGACATCGGCGCGAGCGGCGCGCTATATGGAGCCCAGATCAGACAGGCCGTGTCCCGGTCCCAGCGAGAGAGAGCCTTTATGCCCTTATTGAACCGCGCCGCCGAACTGCAGGATGAAGTCAGCGGATGGCGCCGCCATCTGCACGCCCATCCCGAACTGATGTTCGATGTGCACGACACTGCCGCCTTCGTCACCGACAAGCTGCGCGCCTTTGGCTGCGACGAGGTGGTGACCGGTCTTGGCCGCACCGGCGTCGTCGGCGTCATCAAGGGCAATCGGGGCGAAGGCGAGACGATCGGCATGCGCGCGGACATGGATGCGCTGCCGATCCATGAAGCGACGGACGTGCCGCACAAATCGACCATCGCCGGCAAGATGCATGCCTGCGGCCATGACGGACACACCTCTATGCTGCTCGGCGCGGCCAAATATCTGGCCGAGACGCGCAATTTCGCCGGCACGGTGGTCGTCATCTTCCAGCCGGCCGAAGAGGGTGGCGGCGGCGGCAACGAGATGGTCAGGGACGGGCTGATGGAACGCTTCGGCATCGACCGCGTCTACGGCATGCACAACATGCCCGGCGTCGATGCGGGCGCGTTCGTCATCCGGCCGGGCGCGCTGTGCGCGGCGACCGACGAGTTCACGATCACGGTGACCGGAAAGGGCGGCCACGCCGCCATGCCGCAAAAGAGCATCGATCCGATCGTCATCGGCGCGCAGATCGTCACGGCGCTGCAATCGATCGCCTCGCGAAACACCGACCCGGTCGGGTCCATCGTCGTGTCGGTGACCAAGTTCAATGCCGGTACGGCCTACAATGTCATTCCCGGAACCGCCGTTCTGGCGGGAACGGTGCGCACGCTCGACGAGGATGTCCGCAAGCTGGGGGAGGAACGGCTGCACGCCATCACGCACGGGATCTGCGAGGCGCATGGCGCCGAGGCCCATATCAAATGGCATCGCGGCTATCCGGTGACGGTCAATCATGCCGACGAGACGATGATCGCGGCCGATGCGGCCGAGCAGATCACAGGGCAGGGAACAGTGCCGACCGACATCAAACCGATGATGGGCGGGGAGGACTTTTCCTACATGCTCAACGCCCGGCCGGGCGCGATGATCATGATCGGCAATGGCGACAGCGCCGGACTGCATCACCCCGAATATGATTTCAACGACCAGATCATTCCGGCCGGCATCAGCTTCTGGGCCAAGCTCGCCGAAACCAATCCCGCGCGCTGAGCGCGGGCGTCATTCGGCTTTCTGGGTTTTCTGACCGGTAGCGGCGGCTTCGCCGTCCATGCCCCGCGGGCAGTAAAGATCGTGCAGGACAGCGAGCACCTCGGTCACTTCGCGGCCCTGCAGCGAATAATAGATCGTCTGCGCATCACGCTCTGTCTTGACCAGGCCCGCCTCGCGCAGCTTGCGCAGATGGTGCGACATGGCGGGCTGTGACAGGTTGACCGCCTCGGCCAGCTTGACCACGCTCCATTTCTGTTCTGACAGCGCGCACAGGATGCGCAGGCGCACCGGTTGGGAGAGCATTTCCATCAGCCGGGCCGCCTCGGCGATATGCGGTTCGAGCTCTTCGATATCCATTATATAAGACCTCTTGAATATTAACTGATGAGAATATAACTATCGGATCATCGCGGTGCAAGCAGGCGCTGCGAAAAGGGCGGAAAGCCCCGTTCAACCGGTTGGGATCAAGGAAAGCTTCATGGCCACCGAATTCACCCCCTTCATGTCGCTTCTGGGCGGCTTTCTCATCGGCGTCGCCGCCATCGCGCTGATGGCGCTGCATGGCCGCGTTGCCGGGATGACCGGCATCATGGCCGGCATTCTGCCGCCAGCCGTCAGCGACTGGCAGTGGCGCGCCGCTTTTCTGGCGGGCGCCGTCATCGCGCCGGCCCTGTTCCTGTTTGCCGGCGGAACCGTGCCGTTCGCGGTTCCCGTGCCGGTCTGGGCCATGGTCGTCGGCGGTCTGATTGTCGGCATCGGCGTCCATTTCGGCTCGGGCTGCACGTCCGGTCACGGTGTCTGCGGCATGGCGCGCCTGTCGCCACGCTCGATCGTCGCCACCATCACCTTCATGATCACGACGGGCATCACCGTCTATGTCATGCGTCACGTTCTTTCGGTCGGAGTTGCCTGATCATGCATATCGTTTCAGCCCTTCTCATCGGCGCCGTCTTCGGCCTGGGGATCGCCATTTCCGGCATGGCCAATCCGGCCAAGGTGATCAACTTCTTCGACGTCGCCGGCTCCTGGGACCCCAGTCTCATCTTCGTGATGGGCGGCGCGCTGGTCACCACGGCGATCGGCTATCGTATCGTCTTCGGCACGCGGTCCCGGCCGCTGTTCGCCAAGAATTACTCCCTGCCCACGCGCACCGATCTCGATGCGCGGCTGATCGGCGGCTCCGCCCTGTTCGGCGTCGGCTGGGGTATCTCCGGCTTCTGCCCGGGCGGCGCCATCCCGGCACTCGGGCTCGGCCAGCCGGCCGTTCCGGTCTTCGTCATCGCGATGGCCGCCGGCATCATCGTCGCGCGCAGCGCGCTCAGTCCCATGCTCAGCAAGACCGCTTCTGCGTAAGCGGCATAAAAGGAGTCCCATCATGACACTTCAGTTCCAGCCCGACATGCAGGTCAAACCGGACGTTGCGGCCTTCTTCGATCCGCAGACCAACACGATCTCCTATGTCGTCAAGGACCCGGCAAGCAACAGCTGCGCCATTGTCGATTCGGTGCTCGATATCGACTATGCGGCCGGCCGGCTGTCCTATGACAGCGCCGACAAGATCATCGAACACGTCAAGGCCAACGGCCTGACCGTCGAGTGGATCATCGAGACCCATGTCCATGCGGACCATCTGTCGGCGGCGCCCTACCTTCAGGAGAAGCTTGGCGGCAAGATCGGCATCGGGGACCAGATCACGATCGTCCAGGACACGTTCGGCAAGGTGTTCAACGAGGGCACAGAGTTCCAGCGCGACGGCTCGCAGTTCGACCGGCTGTTCGCCGACGGCGACACCTATCAGGTGGGCTCGATGACCGCCCATGTGATGGCGACGCCCGGCCACACGCCGGCCTGCCAGACCCATGTGATCGGCGATGCGGCCTTTGTCGGCGACACGCTGTTCATGCCCGATGGCGGTTCCGCCCGCGCCGATTTCCCCGGCGGCGATGCCGGCGTTCTGTATGACTCGATCCAGCGCGTGCTGGCCCTGCCGGACACGACGCGCCTGTTCATGTGCCACGATTACGGTCCGAACGGCCGCGACATCAAGTGGGAGACCACGGTCGCCGACGAGAAGGCGCACAACATCCATGTCGGCGGCGGCAAGAGCCGCGATGCGTTCGTCGCCATGCGCACGGCGCGCGACGAAACGCTCGACATGCCCAAGCTGATCCTGCCGTCGCTGCAGGTGAACATGCGCGCCGGCGACGTTCCCACGGACAAGGACGGCAACCCGATGCTGAAGGTTCCGCTCAACAAGCTCTGAGCGGCCAGCGTTGCGGCCCGGACGGCGTCCGGGCCGCAGCATCCCGAAACAATTCAAGAGAAGGCCCGATGTGATGCGCAAGCCGCCTCATCTCCTGCAGCGCTATTTCCCGGTGCTCGATTGGGGGCGCGGCTATGATGGCGAGACCCTGACCGGCGATCTGGTCGCCGCGGTGATCGTCACCATCATGCTGATCCCGCAATCGCTCGCCTATGCGCTGCTGGCGGGTCTGCCGCCCGAAATGGGCCTCTACGCCTCCATCGTGCCGATCGTCCTTTACGCTCTGTTCGGCACCTCGCGGGCGCTGGCCGTCGGCCCGGTCGCGGTCGTCTCGCTGATGACGGCGGCGGCGATCGGCAAGGTCGCCGAGCCCGGTTCCTCCGACTATATCATCGCCGCTTTGACGCTGGCCTTCATGTCGGGCGCGCTTCTCGTCGCGATGGGGCTTTTGCGCCTCGGTTTCGTCGCCAACTTCCTGTCGCATCCGGTTATTGCCGGCTTCATCACCGCGTCGGGCATCCTGATCGCTGCCTCGCAGCTCAAACATCTGCTCGGCGTCAGCGCCCACGGCCACACGCTGCCCGAGATCCTGGGCAGCCTGATCGCCGATCTGGGTGCGCTCAACTGGATCACGCTTGTCATCGGGGTCGCGGCCACCGCGTTCCTGTTCTGGGTGCGCGGCGGGCTGAAGCCGATCCTTGTCCGCATCGGCATAGCAGAACGCCTTGCCGGACATCTGGCACGCACCGGCCCGGTCTTCGCCGTTGCGGTCACTGCGTTGGCCGCCTGGTACTGGAACCTTGGAGAGGCGGGCGTCAAGCTCGTCGGCGACGTGCCGCGCGGCCTGCCGCCGCTGACCCAACCGTCCTTTTCGCCCGATCTATGGCTGGCGCTCGCCGGTCCGGCGGTGCTGATCTCGATCATCGGCTTTGTCGAATCGGTGTCGGTCGCCCAGACGCTGGCCGCCAAGCGGCGCCAGCGCATCGACCCGGATCAGGAACTGATCGGCCTGGGCATGGCCAACATGGGCGCCGGCATGACCGGCGGCTATCCGGTCACCGGCGGCTTTGCCCGCTCGGTCGTCAATTTCGACGCCGGGGCGCGGACGCCCGCAGCCGGCGCGTTCACCGCGATCGGACTGGCCATCGCTTCGTTGACGATCACGCCGTTCATCGCCTTTCTGCCGCAGGCAACGCTGGCGGCAACGATCATCGTCGCGGTCCTCAGCCTGGTCGATTTTTCGATCTTCCGGACGGCATGGGTCTATTCGAAGGCCGACTTCGTCGCGGTCGCCGCCACCGTTCTGGTCACCCTTGTGATCGGCGTCGAGGCCGGCGTGACGGCAGGCGTGCTCCTGTCGGTGCTGATCCACCTCTACAAGACGTCCAAGCCGCACATGGCGGTGATCGGCCAGGTGCCGGGCACGGAGCACTACCGCAACGTCAAGCGCCACGAGGTGATCACCGATCCGCACATCTTGCAGCTTCGCGTCGACGAGAGCCTTTATTTCGCCAATGCGCGCTATCTCGAGGACAAGCTCTACGCCATGGTTGCCGACCATCCCGAGCTCAAGCATGTCGTCCTTGCCTGTCCGGCGGTGAACGCCATCGACATGAGCGCGCTGGAATCGCTCGAGGCGATCAATGAACGGCTCGAGGCGCTGGGCGTGAAGTTCCATCTCACCGAGGTCAAAGGCCCGGTGATGGACCGGCTCAAGCGCAGCCATTTCCTCGACGATCTGACCGGTGAAGTCTTCCTCAGCCAGCATCAGGCGCTGTGCACCCTGTCCTCGGCCAGGCCGGTCAATGGCGACGGCCAGCCCCGCTACGACAAAGCGGATGCCGAGTTGGATTTGCCCGACGCATTTGATAAGCGAGACGGCGACGGTCCCGTAGCTCAGCAGGATAGAGCATCAGATTCCTAATCTGAGGGTCACAGGTTCGAATCCTGTCGGGATCGCCAGATCAGACCCGGCCCCTTACGTATCGACGAAGTCCGAGCCGCGTCCCATCGAGAAGCGGACATCGGCCTTCGGCGTATCCTGTTTGCCGGCGACGGCGGGCGCGGACCGCGTCCGCACCACGACGGTCTCGGCGATCCGGTCGCCCAGCCGCTGGTTCCGGTACGCTTTCATGACCGGCGTTGACCGTCCGGCCGCCACGGACGCGCCGGCGGGTCTTGGCTGCCTTGAGCGCATGTCATGCCGCGCTTGGTCCATGCCGCGCTGTCTGAGGCGCGAGGCGCCCGCTCGCCGGTCCGATGCTTTCAGTGGCGGCACCGCTCAAGTGCCGATGAAGCTGACGATCGCCATGGCAGCAGCGAGCAGCAGGATGGTCTGAAGACAAACCAGCGCGACATGGCGGCCGCCCAACCCGACCATTGCGCCGAGCGAGGTCTTCACGCCAAGCGCGGCGATCGCCGCTATCAGCATCCAGCGGCTTGTTTCGACAAGAGCGGCAACAAACGGCTCGGGAAGGACGCCCAGAGAGTTGATCGCCATGAAGACGATGAACATGACCACGAAAAGGGGCACGCCGACACCTTTCGCTTCGGGCGCCCGGAAGAAGACCGCAATGGCGATGATCACCAAGGGCAACAGCAGCACCCGCTTGAGCTTCGTCAAGGTCGCCATGTTGCCGGCTTCGTCGCTGATCGAATATCCGGCACCAACGACCTGTGCAACATCGTGGATCGTCGCGCCGATCAGAAAGCCGGCCTGCAGGTCGGTGTAGCCGAGCATCGAGAACACGATCGGATAGGCGATCATGGCGACGGTCGACAGGGTGGTGACCGCGACCACGGTGAACAGCGTATCCTGATCGAGGCCGGCGCGCCTTGGCATCGCGGCAGCGATGGCCAGCGCAGCGGATGCGCCGCAGATGGCAACCGCGCCCCCCGTCAGCAAGCCGAGCTGGGTTGACCGTTTGAGGACAGGCGCAAACAGCCAGCCACTGGCAATGGTCATCACCACGAGGCCGACAATGACCGCGACCGACAGCCAGCCCTGCTCCGCCACCTGGCCGAAGCTGAGACGGAAGCCGAGCAGGGCAACACCCATGCGCAACAGGGTCTTGGCGGCAAAGTCGATGCCGCCCTTGCATTGCTCATTGTCGGCGAGGAAGTGGAAGGCCATGCCGATCAGCAGGGCGAACAGCATCACCGGCGCGCCGTAGTGGTCGGACAGAAAGCCCGCGCACAGTGCGACGGTAACGACGACGATCAGCCCGCGATAGCCGTGCCGCAAGGCTGCAAACGGAGCAAGCACGCCGTCAATCCGCCGATGCGGCGAGATCGAAGGATTCCTGCGGGAAGAACTTCGCAAGACGGATGTCGGCGGTGCGGGCATGGCCTTCCATGCCCTCGAGGCGCGAGATGCGCGCCGTCGCTTCGGCGACGGGTCTTGCGCCGTCGCGCGTGGCCCGCTGCCAGGTGACCGTCTTCATGTATTTGTGCACCGAAAGCCCGCCCGTGTACCGGGCCGCCCCCGAGGTCGGAAGGACATGATTGGGTCCGGCGGCCTTGTCACCGAAGGCCACCGTCGTTTCCTCACCGAGAAACAGCGAGCCATAGGAACGAAGCCGGCCCAGCCACCAGTCGAGATCGGCCGCCTGAACGTGCAGGTGCTCGGGGCCATAGGCGTCGCAAACCTGTGCCATTTCTTCCCGGTCCGAGCACAGGATGACCTCGCCATGGTCACGCCAAGCGGCTTCCGCGTTCTTCGCGTTCGTTTCGGGCAGCTCGGCGATGATGGTCGGCATGAGCCGCATCACGGATTCGGCCAACGCGTGGTCGTCGGTCACCAGCCAGACAGGCGAGTTGTAGCCGTGTTCGGCCTGCCCGGCGAGATCCCAGGCCACCAGATGCGGGTCGGCGGCCCCATCGGCGACGACCATCGAATCGGTGGGACCGGCGAACATGTCGATGCCGACCCGGCCGAACAGCAGGCGCTTGGCTTCGGCGACATATTGGTTGCCGGGTCCGACCAGGATGTCGGCCCTGGGCAGGCCGAACAGACCAAACGCCATGGAGGCGATGCCCTGCACGCCGCCCATGTTCAGAACGGCGTCCGCGCCGCACAGCTGCATCGTGTAGAGGATCGCCGGAGGGATACCGATGCCGGGTTTTGGCGGCGAGCATGCGGTGATGTGATCGACGCCCGCCACCTTAGCCGTCGTGATGGTCATGATCGCCGAGGCGATATGGCTGTAGCGTCCGCCGGGGACGTAGCATCCCGCGGCCGAGACCGGGATGTGCTTCTGCCCGGCGAAGAAGCCCGGCTGAACCTCCAGCTCGCAAGGCTGGATCGTGACCTTCTGGGCCTCGGCGAACCGGCGGATATTGTCGTGGGCGAAGCCGATATCCGCCTTGAGCTTGTCCGGCACCTGGTGCGCGGCCGCGTCGAGGGCGTCCTGCGGCACCAGGGCCGGGCCCGTCCAGCCGTCGAACTTCTGCGCATGGGCGCGTGCGGCAGCATCCCCGCCCTGCTCGATTTCGGTGAGCAAGGCCTGCACCGTGGCCTGCAGATCGGACTGGCCGGTCTCGGCCCGCCGGTCGGCCTTCTTCAGATATTCGATCGTCATCGACGTTTTCTGGCCCCATTCTACCTGTGATCGGCGCGGCGGAACGCGCCTTGTACGATGCGGTCGATGACCATGGCGACGAACAGGATGGCGAACCCTCCCAGAAGACCGGGCCCCTTGGCGGCGAACTGCAACGCTTCCAGGATCACCTTTCCGAGCCCGCCGCCGCCGATCAGCGATATGATGACCACCATGGACAGGCACATCAGGATTGTCTGGTTCACGCCGGTCATGATCGAAGGAAGGGCGAGCGGCAGTTCCACATCCTTCAGCAACTGCCAGCGCGAAGCGCCGAACGCGGTTGCCGCCTCCTTGATGCTCTCGGGCACGCCGCGCATGCCGAGCGCGGTCAGGCGGATCACCGGCGGCATGCCGAAGATGATCGTTGCCAGAATGCCGGGCGGATTGCCCGTCCCGAAGAACGCGATGATCGGGATCAGATAGACGAAAGCCGGCAATGTCTGCATCAGGTCGAGAACCGGTTCGGCGAACCTGTAGGCGCGCTGGGATTTGCCGAACCAGATGCCCAGCGGAATGCCGATGACGACGCACAGGACCACCGCGGCGCCGACGAGCGCAACCGTCTCCATCGCGATCTCCCAATAGCCCAGCAGCGCGATATAGGCGAGCGCGGCGGCCGTGAAGATCGCCACGCGAGGACCTGCCGCGCGCCAGGCAAAGACGCAGATCACGGCCATGATCACCGGCCAGGGTGTGCCGATCAGGGCAAGGGAGATGGTGTCGAGGATTTGCCGGACGACAAGCACGATGCCGTCGAACGCGCCCGCGCCGCTGCGCGCCGCATCGTCGATCACCGCTTCGAGCCAGCGCGCGGTTGCGCCATAATGGTCCGGATCGGCCGGAAACGCCGTCAGCCAGTCCGGGATGTTCTCTATGGTGAAGCGGTAGACGGTCAGCGGCATGATGACCAGGCCAAGCGCAACTCCGAATACGATGTTGGGCGTGCGGAAGCCCGAGGGTACGGCGCCCGGCGCCACGCGCCAGCGGGAGTACTGCTTCTCATAGACGACGTTCGACCAGATGCCCTGTACAAGACGCAAAACGACAAGCAACGCCAATCCGGACAGCAGGATCATGAACGCGTCGGCGGCCGCCGCTTCGGCCGTCTCGCGGCTCCGCTCGGCGGCCCGCGTGAGATTGCTTGCAAGTGTCTCGAACCGGCTGGGGTCCTCGCCGGCATCGCGCGCTGCCTGCGCCTGGAGGAGAAACTCCTCGGCGCGCGCCGCCTGACGCTCGGCTTGCGCCATGGCGTCGGCGCCCAATTCACCCCAGGTGCCGCGTCCGATCTGCACCCAGGCGATGATCTCCAAAATCAAGAAGGCCCAGAAGAAACCCCACACGCCGCGTGCTGCCGACCAGAACGGGCCGAAAAGGGCGGCGGCCCAGTTGAAGGTCCGCGGTATTCCGGCCGTTGTGTCGTGAATGGTGTGGAACGCGTTTGCGTAATAGTCGGGATTGCGATCCACGAAGTCGGCAATGGAGCGATCCAGCTCGTTGCGATCGACCTCGATATCCTTGACCGACGACGCCTTGGCGGCCGGAGCCTGCACGTCGGTTTGCGATGGTTGAACGTTCATCACCGGCCTCCCTGAATGCCGCGCAGCAATGTGGTCTTGGTGATGATGCCGACATCCTGGCCGGCCTCGGTGACAATCAACGGATGTTCGCTGCCAACGGCGACGTCGATGAGCGAATCCAGGTCCTGGTCGCCTTCGACGCGGATGGCGCCGGCCGATGCTGAGCCATCGGCCAGGGGCTCCATGATCGTGTGCGCCCGCACCAGTTTCAGCCGGGAAATGCCTTGCACGAACTCGCGCACATAGTCGTCGGCCGGTTTGGTGACGATCTCTTCGGGGGTGCCGATCTGGACGATGACGCCGTCCTTCATGATCGCAATTCGGTGGCCTATGCGGATGGCCTCGTCGAGATCGTGGGTGATGAACAGCGTCGACTTGTTGAGGTCGCGCACGAGCGCCTTGAACTGGTCCTGCAATTGCAGCCGGATCAGCGGGTCGAGCGCCGAGAACGGCTCATCCATCAGCAGGATTTCCGGGTCGCTGGCAAGCGCCCGGGCGATCCCCACGCGCTGCTGCATGCCTCCGGACAGTTCGCGTGGCAGGCGGTCTTCGTAGCCGGTCAGATCGACGAGTCCGAGCGTGTAGTCGGAAATCGCCCATCGCCTGGACTTCGGAATCTTCCGGATTTCAAGCGGATAGGCGACGTTCTCGCGCACCGAGCGATGTGGCATCAGTGCCATGTGCTGGAAGACCATGCCGATGTGGCGGGCCCGCATCTGGCGCAGTTCGGCATTGCCCATCGCCCCGACATCGGTGCCAAGCACCTTGATGGAACCGGCGCTCGGCTCGATGAGCCGGTTCACGTGCCGAACGAGCGTCGACTTGCCCGAGCCGGACAGCCCCATGATGCAGAAGATCTCGCCGCGGGCGACCGAAAACGAGGCGCTGCGCACGCCGATGACGGTCTGGTACTTCTCCAGAGCTTCGGTCTTGGAGAGGTTGGTTCGTTCGGCATCGGCGATCGTCTCATCGGCACGCTCACCAAAAACTTTCCAGACATTGGACAGTTCGACGACGGTCTCAGCCATATGAACTCGCAGTGGATTGTCAGGGCGTCTGCCCGGTGGGGCGCTGTCGCGGAACGGGCGTTCCGCGACAGTCCGGCGACAAGGTCAGTTCGTCAGCCAGCCGAGCACGATGTCTTCGTTCTCGGCCACCCAGTTCCTGGCGAACTCTTCCACGTCCACATCCTCGACGGACAGGGCATAGCCGGCCTGACTGAGCACTTCCGGCGGCATCTGGTAGCTGTCGAGCATCGCCGCGACTTCAGGGAAGTCGTCGCGGATGGACGCCGCGTAGTGCAGGTGCAGCGTCGCGCCCTTCCATGCGGTCGATGCCGACGACTTCTCCAGCCATTGCGGGTCGTCGGTCGGCTGGATGATGGTCCATGTGTCCGGATCGTGCGGCGGTTCGTCGAGATAGACAAGGTCGTAGGCGACAAAGATGAAGTGCGGCTCGTAGCAAAAGCCCATCCATGGCTCGTCAGCCGCTGCCGCTGCGCCCAGCTCACCCCATGCGACGGTGCCGTCATACTCCTTCAGCTCCATGGTCTGATCGTAGCCATAGGACTTGGCCCGGATCTTCTCGATGACCGTCGATGCCCAGCCCGGCGCACCGATCCACACTTCCGGCGTCCCGTTTCCGTCCTTGTCGAAGATCGCCATCTTGTCGGGATCGGTCAGGTCATTGATCGAGGTGATGCCGTAGGTGTCGGCGGTGTGCTGTGTCACGCACATGCCCTGTACCGCCTGAACCGGGTTCTCGTTCATCACGACGGTCTTGTTTTCGTTGACGAATTTGTTGTGGAGATTGGCCTGGTTGGGCAGCCACACCTCCGGATGCAGGTGCATCGAGCCGGCATCCATGGCTTCGAATATGATCGGGTTTGTGCCGCTTTGCAGCTCCACTTCCAGGCCGAAATTCTCTTCGATGACCACCTTGAGGATGTTGGAGGTCGCGTTGGCTGCCGGCCAGTTCGGCACACCAAGCACCAGATCGGCGGCCTGGGCCGCAGAAACGGAACTCATCGAGACGAGCGCCGTCGCGATCATCAGTCGGGATTTGCTGTTCAGCATGGCAGGTTTTCCTTTCCCAGATGGTCGGATTTTGGGGGCACGGAAGCTGCGCTCGACCCGCGCGCTGCTTCGCTGGATTGGGGGTCGCCGGTTGAGAACGCGACGCATGCATCGACGAGCACCTGGAGCGTGTCGAACAGCATCGCCTTGTTGCGCAAACGGTCGGCAATCAGTGAGAACTCGGTGCAACAGACCATCAGAACATCGGCGCCGCGCTCCACCAGGCGATCGGCTGAGACCTGCAAGGCGCCGATCGCGTCTGGCGTGACGCCGCGCTTCTTGACGCTGCGGATGATGTCAAGACGCGCGTCGGCGTCGTTGCCGTAGATCGGCGTCAGGCCAACCTGCGCGAAAGGACCCTCAAACACACGCGTGGCCTGCAAGGCGGGCGACCCCAGAACGCCAATGCGCGCGCCAGGCGCCGTTTGCTCTAGCGCCTTGCCCGATGCCAGCCGCACCATGTCGAGAAAGGGGATCGAAACCGCCTCGGCGATCACGGGCGCATAGTGATGTGCGGTGTTGCAGGGCATTGCCAGCGCATCGGCGCCGGCGCCCTCGAGATCCTTGGCCATCGCAGCCAACACCGGCCCCGGGTCTTCACCGCCGTCTTCGATCAGTGCCCTGATCCGCGACGGCACCTGCGTGTTGTTGTGCACGATCAGCGGGACATGGTCGCAATCGTCATTGGCGGGCACGGCGTCCAGCATCTTCTGCATGAACAGGATCGTGGCTTCCGGGCCCATGCCGCCGAGAACGCCGATTGTGGCTTTTCGGGATGTCATGCTGCCCCGTCCAACGAGATGTGGGCCAGCGTGTGGGCGATGATACCGGCAATATGCTCGCAATCGTCGAGCGTGAAGGTCAGCGGGATGCGCATGTCGAACAGGCCCGCAAGAACCCGGTCGGTTTGTTTCAGGTCTTGCGGTTCGATGTAGGTCCAGCTGTGATGGTTGGAGGTGAATCCGGTCGGGTCGGCATCGCCAAACCATTTCAGTTCGACACCCAGGGCCTTGTTGGCGGCGATGAATTCCCTGGCAGAAGCCTCGTCGACCCAGGGAAGACGGAACTGGATCGAGCTGCCGACATAGGCTTCTGCCTGCGGGCGGTTCGGCAGGACCACACCGGGAATTGCGGAGAGGCGGGTTGCCAGAAGGTCGTACCGCGCGTTCCAGCGGCGGGTGTTCTCGTCAAGCGCGACCAGTTGCGGCAGCAATATCGCGGCGCGCAGATTGTCCATGCGGCCGGACATGTTCGGCGTTTCAAGCCTGATGGCGTCGAATGCCTCCCTGGGGGGCGCGGCGCCATGGCGCTCATAATGCATGTAGGAGCCCGACAGCATGATCGCGCGGGCCATGAATTCGGCATTGTCCGAGGTCAGCAGTCCGCCTTCACCGGAGTTGAGATGCTTGTAGGTCTGGGTCGAGAAGCACCCCGCCAGACCGAAGCTGCCGCTGGGCCTGCCGTTCCAGCCGGCGCCCATCGTATGGGCGCAATCCTCGATGAGCACGATGCCGGCATCATCCAAAAGGGCGACGAGCGCGTCCATGTTGCACAGATGACCGCGCATGTTGGACAGCAGTAGAACCCTGGCGCCGGTCGATGCGATCTTGCGCCGCAGGTCTTCAAGATCGATGACAAGGTCTTCGGTAATGTCGACCAGAACGGGCCGGGCCGCGACGCCGGCGATCGCACCGGGCACCGGGGCCAGCGTGAATGCGTTGGTCAAAACCCGGTCTCCGGGCCCGACGCCAGCGGCCCGCAAAGCCAGCGACATCGCATAACCGCCCGACGCGCAGGCGAGGCAGTATCTGGCGCCCTGATAGTCCGCAAAGGCACGCTCGAGACGCGAAACGGAACTCTGTTCGCCTTCCGCGACATTGTACCGGTGAAGGCGACCGCCGCGCATCACGTCGATGGCGGCCGCCACCGCCGCTTCTGGCAGAGCCTCTTGCTGGGTAAAACTGCCGCGGAAGGGGTCCAACACCGTGCCTCCGCTCACTCGGCCGCCTGCATGACCGGCTTTTCGTAGCCGAATGCGTCGGTATAGCCGAACAGCGCGACCGCGCCGCCGGTGTGGAGGAAGACGATGTTCTGATCGTCGGCAAACTCGCCCTTGGCGACCAGGTCGATGAGGCCGGCCGCGCCCTTGCCGGAGTAGACCGGGTCCAGCAGGATCCCTTCCAGCCGCGCGAACATCTCTATGGCCTGCAGGCATTCGGGCGTCGGAATCCCATATCCTTGGCCGACATAGTCAGTGTTGGCGACAATGTCTTCGCGCGCGACCACGCCCGGACAGCCCAGCTTTTCGGCCGTTGCGACGGCCAGTTTGTAGACGTTTTCCTCCTGCTTCGGCTTCGGCGCCCGGACGCCGATGCCGAGAAGCGGAATGTTGGCGTTGATCGCCTTCAGCCCGACGATCAACCCGGCCTGGGTGCCTGCGCTGCCCGTTGCATGGACGATCCTGTCGATCTTCAAGCCCATGGAATTGGCCTGCTGGACCAGTTCCATGGCCGCATTGGAATAGCCCAAAGCGCCCGTCGCGTTCGACCCGCCCCCCGGGATCGTATAAACATTGCGCCCGCTCGCGCGGAATCCGTCGGCGACCGCCTCCATCTCCGCGTTCATGTCGAGGCCGCCGGGCCGCTTCTCGGCCGTTGCCCCGTGCAGAAAATTCAGGAAGACGTTGCCATTGTTGTTGTAGTTCGGGTCCTTGGAGCCGGTCCGATCCTCCAGCAGGATGTGACAATCCATGCCCAGGCGCGCCGCAAACGCGGCGGTCTGGCGCGCGTGGTTGGATTGCGTGGCGCCTTGGGTAATCACCAGATCGGCACCCTGAGCCTGCGCTTCCGCCATCAGGAATTCGAGTTTTCGCGTCTTGTTGCCGCCGGTCGACATGCCGGTGCAATCGTCGCGCTTGATCCAGATACGTGGACCGCCAAGCGTCTCGGAGAGCCGATCCATGGGCTCAAGTGCGGTCGGCAAGTGTGCCAGATGCACCCGCGGAAAACGCGAAAAATGCATGAATGACATCTCCTATTTGGACTTTCGAAGGATGTTGACACGGTGTTTCCAGACATTCAAATGCATTTTTGAAGCCATAACATGCAAGAAATGCATATTGGAGTGAGTCAGCATGAGGATTGACTGGATCGACGACATCATTGCGCTGCTCGATACGGGATCGGTCGTGGAAGCGGCAGCGATGCGCAATGTTTCGCAATCGGCGTTTTCGCGACGAATCCAGACACTTGAGATATTGCTGGATGTCACACTGATCGACCGCCGGTCGAAGCCGAACCGGCCTGCGACCGCCTTGCGCAATCACGAGGAGCAATTGCGGCAGGCGGCGCGCCAGCAGCGCAGTCTGATCAAGAAGATCCAGACGGAGAGCCAGTCGGGTTCACGCCTGGTGGTTGTCGCCTGCCAGCACGCGATCACCGCCTCGCTCGGCCCACAGATCGTCAAGCTGATTTCCGGCCTCGGCAAGGCACATGTGCGTCTGCGGTCGGCCAACCTTGACGAATGCGAGGCCTTGCTGCTCACCGGTCAGGCCGATTTCTCGATTACCTACAGTCTCGACTCTGACAATTCCGACCACCGCGCCGCAATGACGATGGAGGCCTTCATCGCAAACGAAAGGCTCATCCCGGTTTACGGGACGCAGAGCGTCAAAGAGATGCTGTGGCGTTTTCACACCGGCAGTCTGGACGTGATCGCCTATCCCGCCGACGTGTTTCTGGGCATTGTCGTTGAACGCCAAATCTTCCCGCGCCTCGAACGTCAGTGCCGGCTCAACATCGTCGCGGAGACGGCGCTGACATTGGCCGCCATGCAGATGGCATCCGCCGGCGTCGGCGTCGCCTGGGTTCCGGAGGCTCTCGCGCAGGCCGATCTTCGAGACGAACGGCTGAGCGATCTCAGCGGCCAGCTCGGCGGCCTGGAGATGCAGATCGTCGCGCGCAAGCGCGCCGAGGACGCGCCGGACTTGCACGCCCGCATCTGGAACGCGCTTTCGCGCGCCGGCGCCGTCGTGCCGTAGACCGGGGAGACTTGCGGCGGCCTCGGTGCGTCGGAGCCCGGTGCCATCGCAATTCCCGCCAAAATCCGCTGTCCATCGGGTCGGCCAGCCGGAGGCCCAAATCCATGCCGGGGGTCGGCTGCCTTTCTGAGTCACCAAGGGGACCCAGGTCAGCAAGGACATGTCGCTCCAAGCGTTGGGGGATTACAAAGCCGCTCGGCACGTCATGGTCGCAGCATAGACCAGCCTTTCATGAGACCGGTTCAGCCGCACGATGAAGTGCTCTAATCGCCATAGCGTCTCGGAGATGTGGAGATGGCCCGGCTCGCCGTACGAACGCCGCGTGCCAGCGCCGTCGCAACATCATCGCCATTGGCCAGCGCCGCGAGAAAAGCGGCATTGAACGTGTCGCCCGCGCCGACCGTATCGATGACTTCGACCTCGGGGGCTGTTGCTTCGCGGATCGCGCCGCGATGGTGCGCACGGGCGCCATCGGGGCCGCGCTTGAGGACGAGAAGGTGGTCGGCGCCGGCGCGTGCGACAATTTCTTCCGCGGCAGCTTCAACGCTTTGAGCATCGGCCAGTTGAACGACTTCGTCCTCGTTCAAGAGGCTGGCATCGGCCGTCGCGAGCCATTGCCGCATCATGGACCGGACGGCTTGGCTCCACCCGTCCGGCGGCCATCCGGGGTCGATTGCCACTTGCCATCCCAGCCCCTTGAGCGCGTCGATCAAGCCGGTCGTGTTCTGCATCAGGTCCGGCATCAGAAAGCCGCCGGAAATGATCGCCCAGGCATGCGAATGCGGTGCTTTGGTCAGCCGGCGCATGACCATGCGCGTGTCCGCGCGCATCAGATGTCCGGGCGTTGTGAAGAAGGCCCGATCGGCGTCGGCGTGGACTATGCCGACGGTCACCGTCGTCGCGCCCGGGCTGACAATCCAGTCGCAGGTTTCCTCGTCGAACGCGTCACGCAGCCACGCGCCGAAAACGTCATCGCCGGTGGCCGCGATCAAGCGGTGGCCGATTCCCATGCCGCCGAGGGCGAGGGCCGTGTTGCCGGCGGAACCGCCGGCCCGCATCTCGCTGCGATCGACGACGATCTCCGTTCCGAAGTCCGGCCAATCGTCGATCTTGCCGAGAACGAGATCGACGTTGACGTTGCCGATCACCAGGATGGACGCCGCCTTCATCGCGCACGAACGCCGCTGACGGCCATCGCTCAGTCGCCGGCCCGGGCGACCAGGGGGACATAATCCTCAAGGTCGCCGGCCGGGAAATGCACGGTTTGTCCAAGTTCCGCGGACCGGTAAAGGCCGATCAGGATCTCGACGACTGCAAGGCCGTCCTCGAATGTCTCGTCCGGCCGTTCGCCCTTGCGGAAACGCTCGACCATATGGCGATTTTCATCGGTGTAGCCGTAGATGCCGGCCTCGTCTTCCAGCACCGGCATCAGGCCCTGCTCGGCATTCTGCTTTTCGACCAGGTCCTCACCCTCCGCGCCGGTGACCGCGCGCGACATGAAGACCTTGAGACCGGTCGAAAGGGAGTTGAACTCCATCGAGTATTCCGGACCCAGGAGTTCGAGCTGGATGCGCAGACCGGCACCGACATAGGTCCAGGACGTTGTCGCCTCGATCATCAGTTCCAGGCCATCCTCGTCTTCAAGCAGGATGGTGGCGCGCGCGAAGTCCTCCGCAGGCCGGTTGCGGTAATCGACCGCTTCGCCATAGCGTTCGCGCAGTTGGTCGGCATAGGCCGGCCGCGTCCATTTGAGGTTGGCGACCGTGCCATTGACCCATTTGACGGTCAGCGACTTGCGCGGCGCATCGGGCTTGGTGAGCAGGTGACGGGCGACCTCGACGGAATGGCACATCATGTCCGACAGCACGCCGCCGCCCTGTTTGTCGCCCCTCCAGAACCAGGCTTCATGCGGACCGGCATGCTCTTCGGCGGCGCGCGCGAGATATGGGCGCCCGGTGGACGAGGCGGCCCGGCGCCAGACGATTTCCTTGCCGCGCAGCACCGCCGTCGAGAACACCTGGTTTTCCAGATAGCCGTGGTTGAGGCCGGCGTCCTCGGCAAGCCGCAGCATCTCGCGCGCGTCGGCAATGGTGCGAGCGAGCGGCTTTTCGCAGGCGACGGCAAAGACCTTGCTCCGCCCCGACGTCACTTCGGCGTGGATTGTCCGCATGATGTCCAGGCGCGTGTTGTTGGGTGTCAGGATCCACACCGCATCGACATCGTCGGCCTGAAGCAACTGTTCGAGCGAGCCATGCGCGGTGCAGGTGCCCAGCTCCAGTTCCGTTGCCAGATCGACGATGCGCTGGCGGTTTTCCGCCTTGCGGCTGTAGACGCCGGTGATTTCAACATTGCGGACACCAACCATCGAACGGAGATGAAACTGGGCAATGAAGCCGGTGCCGATCAGACCGATGCGCAGCTTCGATTTCGGCAAGTTGGTCATTGGTGTCTCCCTTGGTGTTTTGTCGTCAGGCTTTTTGGCGGTGCGGTGGTCCCGCGGATCTTGAGTTGGGTGGGCACGACCACCGGTTTGTCGGGCACGACGCCGCCGGACAGTCTGGACAGGAGGATCGTCATCGCCTGGCGACCGATATCGGCGCGCGGCTGGCTGACGGTTGTGAGGGGCGGTTGGAACGCGGCGCTCAGGAACAGGTCGTCGAAGCCGACCACGGACACATCATCCGGCACCGAAACACCCTGCCGGTTCAATTCACCGATGACACCGAACGCCATCTCGTCATTTGCGCAGAAGATCGCGGTCGGCAGCACGGGCAATGCGAGCAGGGCGCGACAGCATTGCACACCTGATTCGAGCAGGTAATCGCCCCGCTGCTCGAACCCCTCGCGGATGGCCAGTCCGGCCAGCTTCATGGCAGTGCGGTAGCCTTCCATGCGTCTTTGGCTCATCGGTTCCGGCAAAGGGCCGGTGATGTGCGCGATATTCTGGTGGCCCAGTTCGATCAGATGATTGACCGCAGAAAGCGCGGCAGCATGGTTGTCGATGACCACATGCGGATATCCCGAACCCTCGACCATTTCGAGCGCCACGACCACCGGCTCGTCGCCTGTCGCGCGTGTGTCGTTGGGCGCGGGCAGCTTGCCTGTCATCAGGATCATCCCGTCGGCGTGGCCATCGCCAAGCATGGCGAAATACTCGGTCTCGCGCACCGGATCGTCCTCGGTATTGCCCATAAGCACCGAGTAACCGGCCTCTCGCGCCGCCGCCTCGACCCCCTTGAAGACCTCGAGATAAAACGGGTTGCCCGCATCGCGGACGACCAGAAGTATCGCCATCGATCTTTGCGTGCGCAGATTTCGGGCACTGACATTGGGGCGGTAGTCGAGGGCGGCGGCGGTTTCTCGAATTCGCGACAGCGTCGGCTCGGCGACAAGCCCGGTTCCGGCCAGCGCACGCGACACCGTGGCCGGCGAGACGCCGACCATATCGGCGATGTCCTTGATCTTCGGACGCCCAGCCAACTGTCAGCCCCGCATGGCCCGGCCGCGGCCGTAGAACAGCATCAGCACCAGGAGCGTCGCACCGAAGACGATCTGTCGGCCGGCTTCGTCGATGTTGATCGTCGTCAGGATGGACTGCAGGATCACCAACAGAACGGCGCCGGCCATGGTTCCCGTGTAGCCGCCCTTGCCGCCCGACAGTGGCGTGCCGCCGAAGACCACGGCGATGATGGACGGCAGCATGTACTGCTCGCCGACATTGGCAAAGGACTGGCCCGAATAGCCGAGCAGGCAGATGCCGGCGATCGCCGCGAACATGCCCGACAAGATGAACAGGGACACGCGCATCAGGCGTACCGGCACCCCGGCCATCGCGGCCGCGTGCTCGTTGGAGCCGATGGCATAGATGCGGTGACCGAACACGGTCCGTCGCAGCAGAAAGGCCATGAACGCGCCGATGCCGATCCAGAGCCAGATGATGCCCGGCAGCCCCAGAAGAAAGGGCTGGGTGACGAAACCCGACAGGGCCGGCGCCGCATTGCCCGAGGGTATGCCCTGGCGGACGACGACCAAAAGTCCTTGCAGGACGCCAAGCATGCCCAGCGTCATCACCAGCGGCGGAATGCGCAGCAGTGTCACGCCGACGCCGTTAATGAGGCCGAACAGCCCGCCGATGGCGACACAGGCGAGTATCGCCGGCACGATGCCGGCATCGGCCCCGTTCATGATGTTGCCGGCGACGATCGCGCTGAGCGACACGACACCGCCGACCGACAGGTCGATGCCCTCGCGGCCACCAAGAATGACCAGGTTCTGCCCCGCAGCGACGATGCCGAGCAGGGCTGCAACGATGAGCAGACGGAGGATCTGTTCGCCCGACGCAAAGCCCGGCGACAGAAGTTCGCCGGCGACCAGCAGGGCGGCAATCAGCGCGAGCGCGACGATGATGGGCTGCCGCACGAGGCGCTCGGCGGAGAGAGCGGCGGTTCGTCCAATGCCGGGTTCGGCGGCGCTCATTGGCCGGCCCTCCGCGAGACGAGGATACCCACCGTCAAAGCGACCAGTATGGCCAGGCCCTGCACAAGGTTCTGCCATTCCGAGGGCGTGCCGACGAAGAAGACCAGCGAGTTGACCAGGCCGATGATCAGCGCACCGATCACCGATCCGGCAACCGAGCCGACACCGCCGGACAATGCCGTCCCGCCCAGCACGACGGCCGCGACGCTGTTCAGTGTCATCGCACCGCCGACCAGAGGGTCGCCGCTGGCCGTATCGCCGGTGATGCACAGTGCGGCCAGCGCCGCGAACACGCCGCACAGCGCATAGCCGCGAATGCGCGTCATGGTGACAGGCAAACCCGACTGGTAGGCCGATTGCTGGTTGTCGCCGACCGCCAGCAGCTGGGTGATGAGCCGCGTGCGTGCGATCACATACAGGATCACCGCCACAGCGACCGCTAGGTAGATGACGAACGGCACATCGAAGAGCCGGCCGCCGTAGGTGCGCCAGTAGACGCTCGGCGCAGGGATGCCGGAGACCGGCATGATGTAGAGCGCGATGCCGGTAAAGATGATCGACGTGGCAAAGGTCGCAACGATCGGCTGCAGGCGCAGACCGGCGACGATGATGCCATTGAAGATGCCGCAGGCGAGGCCGATGCCGATGCCCGCGAAGCAGGCCACCAGAACCGAAAGTGCCGAGCCGCCCATGAGCTGCATCAGAACGATGATGGACACATTGACCAGCGACAATATCGCGCCGACCGACAGGTCGATGTCGGCGGCATAGACGACGTAGGTCTGCGCCACCGCCAGCAGCATCAAGGCCAGATAGGTGCTGACCAGTCCGGTCAGGGCGCCGAACGACAGGCTGTTGGGCTCGAACAGGCCGTTGAGCACCAAGAGCGCGATCAGGATGACAAATGCCGGCAGGAACGGAAAGCGCTCGAAAATGCGGCCGATCCCGGTGTGGGCGCCACCGCCCGGTTGTGCAACGAGACCACTCATCAAGCGGCCTCGTAGGCGGCATGGTAAAGGTTGTACCGCGTCCGGTCCGCGCCGGTCAGTTCGCGTGCGATCGCGCCTCCGCTGAACACCAGGATGCGGTCGGCATTGGTGAGCAATTCACTGTCCTCGGACGAATAAAGGATGATCGCCATGCCCTTTTCGGCGAGTTCGCGGATCAGCGCGAACAGTTCCGTCTTGGTCGCCAAATCGATGCCCTTTGTCGGATCGTCAAGCAGCAGCACCTGGGGCGGATCGGTCAACCAGCGCGCGATGACGATCTTCTGCTGGTTGCCTCCAGACAGAGAACTGATCGGGTGGGAAAGCGTCGCATATTTCGTCCGCAGCGCCTGTAACGCGGGCAGCACGGCCGCTCGCAAGCGACCGGGAAAAGCAAACGTCAGCCGGTTCCTGAGGAAATGCACCGGCGTGACATTTTCAAGGATCGGCCGGTCCGTGATGACACCGTCATGTCCGCGGTCGCCCGAGATATAGGCCATGCCCTGGCGGATGGCCGCGCGCGGCGCGGTGGCGGTATAGGGTGTGTCGTTCAGCGTGATCGTTCCCGCTTGCCGGCGGCTCGCGCCGAACAGGGCGCGCAAGACCGAAGACTGGCCCTGGCCATGCAATCCGCCGAAGCCAACGATCTCGCCGGCTGCAACCGAAAAGCTGATGTCGGAAAACCCCGGGCCGGAGATATTCTGGACCGACAGGATTGTCTTGCCGGTCCGGCGGGTTCCTTCACCGTCGGCATTGCCCGTCGCGATGAGGGCCTCCTGACCGCCGACCATCGCGCGGATCACCATGTCATGGTCGGCATCGGAAAGCGCCATCGTCGTCACGGTCTCACCGTCGCGCATGATTGTCACCCGGTCGCCGATGGCGAAGATCTCGTCCATCCGGTGGGAGATGAAGATGATCGATCGCCCTTCGCCGCGCAGCTTGCGCAGCACATCGAAGAAGCGCTCGACCTGGGCGCTGTCAAGCGCCGAGGTGGGCTCATCGAAGATCAGGACCGGCGCCTCGGTTGCCAGCGTCTTCATGATCTCGACCAGCTGTCGCTGATCGGCGCGCAATTTGACGACGGGCGTGTCCGCGGCAAAGCCATCGCCCAGTACGTCGGCAAATGGCGCCATATATCGCTCCGCGGTCGCGCCGACTGCCGCATGGTCGACAAAGACACCGGCATTGGCCGGCAATCGCGCCAGAGAGATATTCTCGGCAACGGTCCGATGCGCTGCCAGGCTCAACTCCTGATAGAAGATACCAATGCCCAGCTCGCGCGCCATCTGCGGTCCTGTGACGGTCACGGGCCGGCCATCGATAATCACCTCGCCGGCGTCGGGCCGTACGCTTCCGGCAATGATCTTGCACAGGGTGCTCTTGCCGGAACCGTTGGAGCCGATAAGCACGTGCACTTCGCCGCTCTCCAGCACCATGTCGCCGCGTTTGAGGGCAATGGTTGCGCCATAGGCCTTGCGCGCACCGCGAACCTGCAGTTTGGCCATTGTGTTGATCTCCCAGTGCACCGCCCGTCTGCGGGCCAGCACGAATGCGCCGGCCCCGACGTCCTTGCGCTTACTGGAACAGCGCTTCGGCTTCCTCGATGCTCAAGGAACTCGAATAGGAAAAGTGGCCCGGCTGCCCGTCAAGTGCCGAGGCGGCCTCAGCGACATTGTTGCCATCGATGAACGGGATCGGCAGATAGAGCGCGTTGCCGTACACGCCATCGTCGGCCGGCTCCTTCAGTTCGCGCCCCTGCAGCATGAAGACCGCAACATTGAGGGCGCTGGCCATCACGCCGGGCGGGTTGACCGAAGCGCCCGACGTAAAGTCGTTTTCGACCCACAGATCGATGAAGTCCTTGCGGATTTCACCCGTGGCGGCGATTTCATCGACGCGATCGGCGTCCATGATCGACCGCCAGGCGCCGGCGGCCATGCCGTCCTGCACCCAGACGCCGTCAATATCGGGATAGGTGGCGAGAAGGTTCTGCATCGCCTGCTGACCCTGCGCCTGATCCCAGTTGGCGTTGACCTCATTGACGATCTCGATGCCGTCATATTCGCCGAAAACCTCCGTGTAGCCTTCAACGCGCATCTGGTTGGCCGGATGGCCGGCGACGCCGTTGATGGCGACCACCGTACCCTCACCGCCCAGCGTCTCGGCCAGCCATCGGGCGCTCGCCTCGGCCCAGCCCTTCTGATCGATGCCGACATAGATGGCGTCCTGGGAGGACACTTCGGCGTCGGTCGAGATCACCAGGATCCCGGCACTGGCGGCCTGCGCGAAGACCGGATCGAAAGCGGTCGGGCTGTTGGGGTTGATGATGATGGCATCGACGCCCTGACTGATGAAGTTGCGCACATGCGCGATCTGGCCGGGCACATCGACGTTCGAGCTTTGGACGACCACCTCGACATCGACGCCGCGCTCACCCCACGCCGCGGCGGCGGCCTGCGCTTCCTCGATCATCTGGGTGCGCCATTCCGAACCGACCCAGCCATTGGTCAGGCCGATGGTAAAGTCGTCCGCAAGCGTGGCCCCGGTGGCTGCTGCCAGAACCGAGACCGTTGCGAGCGCCTTCTTCATGAAATGTGACATCACTTTCCTCCCTTGGTGACGGATTTGGGAAGTTAAACTGAGAATGAAATCGATTTCAACGAGATTCTGCACTTTGTCGGATTGCATTGTCCCGGTCCGAACGACTTGAGTTGCGCTGATATGGTTTGCGACGGCCGACATTGGCCGTTCCGTCGGTCGCGCAGATCGCTGTCTCGCACAATCCCTGCCCTTCGGACATGACGTCCCGGTCGCCGTCACCGGTACCTTCCAGCAAGTCCGCGACCCGTTGCCGATGGACCCCGAGGCCGTTTTGCGGCCCGGTTCAGCCGATCGTCTCCTTCAGGACCCGCAACCAGTTGCCGTGACAAACCGCTTCGATCTGTGCCGCATTCAGGCCGCCGGCTTCCATCCGACGGACCAATGAGGGCAGGGCGCTGCAGTCGGCCAAATCGCGGGCGACAGGGCCGCCGTCGAAATCAGAGCCCAACGCTGCGGCCTCGATGCCGGCGACATTGATGACGTGGCGGATGTGGTCGACGAACGACGACAGGTCGGTATCGGGATCGGCCCGCCCGTCGCGGCGGATGAAATCGGTGTTCAACACGATGCCGACCAGTCCGCCGGAGTGGGCGATGGTTCGCAGTTGATCATCGGTGTGGTTTCGAGACGCGGGGCAGATGGCATGCACGCCCGCATGGCTGGATACGAACGGAGTTTCCGCAACGGACGCCACATCGGCAACACCAGCCGCATTCATGTGGGCGACATCGACGAGGATACCCATTTGCTGGCATATCTCGATCAGTTCGAACCCGGCGGCGGTAAGGCCGGGTCCCGTGTCCGGATCGCAAGGGTAACGGAACGGCACGCCGTGACCGAACCTGTTCGGCCGTGACCAGACTGGCCCGATGGAGCGGACGCCCAGATCGTAGAGCTCCGGCAATTGCGCCCGGGGATCGTCGATCATTTCCAGCCCCTCGACATGGAGCACGCAGGCCACCGCGCCATCGGACATGGCCTGCCCGATCTGGCCGGTGGATGAGCAAATGCGGAGCGCATCGGGCCGCGCCGCACTCATACGGCGGACGATCGCAATCTGCTCATGACAGATGGCAGAAGCATGTGTCAGGCCGATCGGCTCGATATCGTCCATGGAAAGGGGCATGGCCGAGGCATCGGTCGATGCGAGGGTCTGCTCGAACTCCGGGCTGTCGGCAAACACCGCAAAAAGGCCGCCTGAAAAGCCGCCGATGCGTGCCCGTTCCAGATCGATATGGCCTTGCCCATCGCTTGTCAGAAACGCCGCGCCATCCCGGTCCCCGGTTTCCCATAACCGATACAGCAGATCATTGTGGCCGTCGAAAACGCGCATGGCGCATCGTCATATCCCGGGGCCTACATCGCTTCCTTCGCCGTTTGCCGAAATGAACTTCGCAAACGCTCCATTAAGGTGCCGCTCGCGTCCCGTTAGGCTTCGGTTCCGCAGAACACCGCCGGGCCACCCGTCCCGGTGCGAGCGAAAAGGAGACACATGATGAAAACGCTAACCGGAATGGGCGCCGCCGCGCTGGTCGCCCTTGGCCTGTCGGCCTCGGGCGCAGCCGCGGAAAAGATACTCGTCGCCACCGAGGCGTCCTACCCGCCCTTCAGCCAGACCGAGGCCGATGGCTCCTATTCGGGCTTCGAGATCGATCTGGGCAACGAGGTGTGCGCGCGCATCGAAGCCGAGTGCGAATGGGTCAAGCAAGATTTCGACGGCGCCATCGCAGCGCTGCTCGCCGACAAGTTCCGGATGATCTTCTCGGCCATGTCGATCACCGACGAGCGCAAGAAGGTCGCCGATTTCTCGCTGGCCTATTTCAACGTCAAGGACGCATTCGTCGCGCGCAAGGGCGAGGTGACCACCTTCCCCGACGATCTGGCGGGCAAGACGATCGGCGGCTATGAGGCGTCGGCCGGCGTTCGCGCATTCATGGCCGATAACTATCCCGATATCGAGTTCCGAGGCTATCAGCGTTTCGATCAGATCGCCGCGGACATGCAGGCGGGGCGGATCGTCGGCGCGCTGGAGGCCGAAACGCCGATCCGGGAGTTTCTCGGCAAGCCAGAGGGCGCCGATTTCGAGATCGTACACAGCGGCTTTTGCATCACATGCAGCGGCGCGGGCGCGATGTTCCGCAAGGGCGATGACGAATTGCGCGAGCGGGTGAACACCGCCCTGCGCGAAATCTATGCCGACGGCACGTTCGACACGATTGCCGCCAGATGGTTCCCGGAAGGCATGAACCTGCGCGCCGACATGCTCTGGGACCAATAGTCCCGGAGCATCGAAACGGGCGGGGCTGCGGCCCCGCTCCGCCTTTTTCCCAATCCACAGGACGGCCATGTATCTGCATCAGTGGTATCAATCGCTTTACGACGCGATTCCCGACATCGAACGCGAGGCGGCGGATTTCGCCCAAGCCGAGGGCCTTGACCGGTTCGCCGGCGCGGTCGGAACCTACCAGGGGTCGTCCGGCTGTCCGGCCCGGCTTCCCGACTATGTCATGGACGCGATCGCCGAGGCCAACCGGGTCGATGTGCTGCCGGCGGTGCAGATCGCAGACGAGATGCGGGTGTTGGTCAAGGACGTTTATGGCGACGAGTACGATGTGTGCGTGACCAACACCGCCGAGGCGTCGCTGCGCGTCGCCTTCGAGACGCTTGTTGCGCCACCTTCCATGCGCAAGGGTGACCAGTACCGCGCCCGCTCGCTGCAGATCTACGGTGAAGACGCGGAATGGGGCGGCGGCTATGGCCGGGCGTTTCCGTCCAAATACCGGCACTTCGCCATGGACAGGACCGTCGCCGGCGGCGAGCTCGGCATTGACGGCAAGAGCCTTGCCAATCTCGATACGCTGTTCGTCCGGGCGCCGGGCGTCAAACACGAGATCCATGGCGTGCGCCAGAACACGGTGGCCCTGATGACGGGCCTTGATGTCGACGGCACGATGGCCGCGATGGAGCGTACGGCGAGCCGCCACAGCGCCTATGTTTCGGCGGTGCATGCGGTTGGCTACGACACGCCCGGATGGGGTTTCGGCCAGACGGGCGAGGGGGCTCCCGAACTGATGAAGCGGCTGGGCGGCCTGGCGCGCGACTGGGACGTGCCGTACATCGTCGATTGCGCGACTTGTCTGCCGATCGTCGGCATCGACCCGCGCGCCATCGATGCCGACATCATGATCTATTCGATGGACAAGGCCGGCCGGTCACCCATTGGCGGGCTGATGATCGGCAAGGCCGAACCGATGAATGTGATCCGCAAGTCGATGGGATGGATCGGCCCGCGCAGCGGCGGCACCTCGTCCTATGGCAAGGGCGTCTTTTCGATGCACGATCCGGGGCGCGATTCGCTGGTTGGCATGCTCGCCTTCCTGCGCATGATGGTGAACGAGCCGACGCGCGTCACCGATCCGGTGGACGGCATGCACCGCATCTTGATGGAAGAACTCGAAGGGTTTCCCGCGCATTTCCGAGACGATCTGATCGTCACGCCGAGCTATCACATGGGCGGGATCGAACTGAATTACGCCAACACATGGAAGGGCGGCGACAAGGGACTGCCGCTCTACAATCTGGAGGATCTGGTGGCCGGAACCAATGCGATCGATGCGGCGTGCATGGCGATGGGGCAGGCCGGCACCACCATCTATGGCGGCAATGTGCTGATCGGGCCGGGCCTCGGCATGATCGACGGTGACGGCCGGCTGCGCGAGGACGCGACCCGCGCCACGTTCCGCGGGCTCGTCAAGGCCTTCGAGATCGTGGCCCGCCACGCGGGAGTTGCGTGATGACGGTGACATCGGTCTTTTCTCTCGACGAGATCGTCGCGGCGCTGCCCGATGTGGACGTTGTGTCCGAGGTGGAAGCGGGCTTTGCGGCCTTTTCGCGCGGCGAGGTGACGGTTCCGCCGGTCGGCGAGCTGTTGTTTCCCGACGTGCATGGCGAGATGCACATCAAATATGGCGCGGTGCGCGGCGACGATGTGTTCGTCATCAAGGTCGCGACCGGCTTCTTCGGCAATCCCGCGCTGGGACTGCCGCCCTTTGGCGGCTGCATGCTTGTGCTGAGCCAGAAGACCGGCATGGTCGAGGCCGTGCTTCTGGAGGAGGGGGAACTGACCAACCACCGGACGGCGGCCGCCGGCGCAGTCGCAGCCAAGCATCTGGCTCCGAAAAATGTCGGTTGCATCGGCATCATCGGAAGCGGCGTTCAGGCAAGGTTGCAGGCCGATTATCTGCGCCGGGTCACTCCATGCCGCAGGCTGATGATCTGGGGACGGCGCGACGCCTCCCGCAGCGCGGCTGCGCGGGACATCGCGGCGATGGGCTATGCGGTGGAGGAGGCTGGCTCTCCGGACGACGTTGCCAGACACTGCCGGCTGATCGTCACGACGACACCGGCCGAGACGCCGTTGCTGTCGGCCGACATGATCGCGCCGGGCACACACATCACCGCGATGGGTTCGGACACGCCGGACAAGAACGAACTGTCGCCCGATCTTCTCGGCCGCGCCGATCTTGTCGTCGCCGACAGCATCGCCCAGTGCCAGGAACGGGGCGAAATCTTTCATGCACTTGGTGCTAGTGCGATCGGCGAGGACGATGTGATCGAACTTGGAACCATCATCGATGGCGGCCATGCGGGCCGGGTCGGTGACGATGCGATCACGGTCAGCGACCTGACCGGTGTCGCGGTGCAGGACATTGCGATCGCCAAGGCGGTTCTCGCGCGGCTGGCGCGATCGTTGGAGGCGGCGCAGTGAAGATCGACACGTTTCTGCTCGAACGCAGCCAGACGCTCTACGAAAACGAGGTCGAGATCAATCTGACCGAAAGCGGCGTCCATCACGCGACCATGGCCGATCTGGTGCCGCCGGACGAGATGGACGCCATTCGCGACCTGCCGCTGGGCTATGGCTACACGGACGGGACGCCGGCGCTGCGGCAGGCCGTGGCCGACTGGTATCCGGCGTCGTCGGCGGAAAACGTTCTCATCGCCAACGGCACCAGCGAGGCCAACATGCTGGCGCTGATGAGCCTCGCCGACCCGGGCGATCACATGGTCATGCTGACGCCCAACTTCATGCAGCTGGACGGACTTGCGCGGGCGCTCGGGGTCGAGGTCACGCGCGTTCCGCTGCGGCCGGAAAACGGTTGGCAACCGGACATGGACGATGTTCGCGCGGCGATAGGGCCGGCGACAAAGCTGGTTACGCTGTGCGACCCCAACAATCCCACCGGCGTGCTGATGCGCGGCGAGACGCGCCGCGCCCTGGCCGCGTTGACCGAAGAGGCAGGCGTGTGGCTTCTGGTCGATGAAATCTACCGTGGTTCGGAGATCGACGGTCGACCGCCCGCCACCGCATGGGGCCTTGGCCGCAAGGTGATCGCCACCGGAGGTCTTGCCAAATCGTTCGGGCTGCCGGGCCTCCGCATGGGATGGTGCATCGCGCCGCCCGATCTGGTCACGCGCATGCATGAACGGCAGGACTACACGACCATCGGGACAGGACCGCTGGCCCAGGAACTGTCGCGGCGGGCGCTGACCAATCCGGTGCGCGACCGGTTGCTGGCGCGCGGCCGCCAAATCCTGTCGGCTGGACGCGGCCGGGTCGAAGATTGGTTGCGCGGACGCAACGGCTGGTCATTGGTGCAACCTGAAGCCAGCGGCATGGCGTTCGTGGCGTACGATCTCGACATGGACTCCGAACGGTTCGTGCACGAACTGCGGGACCGGACCGGTGTCTTCGTGTGCGCCGGCGACTGGTTCGGCATTCCCCGGCACATCAGGATCGGGTTCGGCGTCGACCGGTCCGATTTGGACATGGGGCTGGAGCGCATCGACGCGTTCGCCAAATCCCATGCCGGGTGAACCGGTTGTCGAGGCCGCCGGGCTGAACGTCCGGATCGGGGATTTTCCGGTCCTGACCGACATCGATCTGACGATCCGCAAGGGCGAGAAGATCGTGCTGATCGGCCCGTCCGGTTCGGGCAAGACCAGCCTGTTGCGCGTTTGCGCAGGGCTGCTTTCGGATCGAAGCGGGCGGTTCGAGCTGTTCGGATCGGTACCGGCCACGCCCGGGCAGTGGAGCAAGGCGCGCCGGCGCATGGCGATGATCTTTCAAAGCTTCAATCTCTATTCGATGCGCACGGCGTTGGACAACATCACCTTCGCGGCTCGTGAATTGCGTCTGGGTAGCGAAGCAGAACTGAACGAACGCGGCAGGGACCTTCTCGAACTGGTGGGTTGCCATGGATTGGCGGACAGATACCCGTTCGAAATGTCGGGCGGCCAACAGCAAAGGATCGCCATCGCACGGGCACTGATCGGCGATCCGGAATTGCTGCTGCTCGACGAGCCGACGGCGTCGCTCGACCCCGAGACCATCGCCGGCATTCTCGATCTCTTGACGCAAGTGGCCGAAGGCCGGTTCAGCGGACGCCCGATGACGGTTCTGTGCGCCACCCACGAGATGGGCTTCGCCCGGCGTATCGCCGACCGCGTGCTCTTCATGGAAAAAGGATATGTGGTCGCATCGGGAACCAGCCGGCAGATGTTCGGCGGCGGTGTCAGCGACCGGTTCCTGGAGTTTGTGGGAGCGATGGCCCATCAACGGCCGTAAGCCCGGGGGCGGTCTTTCCGGCGCGCGGCCGGGCCCTTTCCGCCTTGCGCCGGAGTTCCGGCGACAAGCGGACCTCCAGCAAGGCCATGAAACTGCTAAGCGCCAGGATCAGAACGAGGAAGATCGCGCCGGCGATGAGCAGCGGCGTGATCGGGTCGTAGGTCCGATAGTAGACACCGCTTGCTCTGGCCATCAATTCCTGGATTGTCACCAGGCTGGCGATGGAAGTCGCCTTGACCACGAAGATCATCTCGTTGCCGTAGTTGCGCAGACCCAATCGGATCGCGTTGGGTGCGATGATCCCCTTGATGACGGTCCATCGCGACAGCCCGGCGACGTGGGCCGCTTCGATCTCACCCCGGGGGACGGCACGCACTGCCCCGACGATGACTTCCGTCAGATAGCCGGCGGAATTGAGCGACAGGGCCAGGATCGCGCAAAAAACGGGATGTTGGAACGCATGCCACAGAAACGTGTCGCGCACGATCGGCAGTTCGGGCACGCCATAGTAGATCAGGAACAACAGAACGAGCAGCGGCGCACCGCGAAAAACGAAGACGAACGTCAGGCCGAACCCGTTCGCCGCCCGGTTCCGCGAAAGCCGGCAGGGCACGATCATCAAGGCGATGATCATCCCGAAGAACAGAACCGACACGGTCAGCAAAAGCGTCCAGGCGAGACCCTCGGCGAAGCCCGGCAGCGTGGAGAGAAGCGTCTCGAAGTCCATGATCATGGCGACCAACTCCCCTGTTTGGGCAAATGGCGCATCAGGTTGCGTTCGAGCCGGATCTGCCCCCAGAGCGAGACGGCGGACACAAGCAGATATGCGATCAGCGCAGCGGTGAAGAACGCGAAATAGTGTTTGGTGTTCTGCCCGGCGGTGTTGGCCTGCCCGATCAGATCGGCAAGACCGATCGCGGAGACGAGCGGGGTGTTCTTGATCATCACCATCCACAGGTTGGACAGGCCGGGAAAGGCGTATCGCAGGGCGACGGGAAAAACGATCCTGTGGAATGTCACGAACGGTGTCATGCCGAGCGAGCGGGCTGCTTCACGCAGTCCGGTCGGCACGGATATGATCGCGCCGCGAAACACCTCGGCCGTATAGGCGCCATGCACGAGCGCCAGCGCCACGACGCCGGCCGTGAAAGCATCCAGCGATACGCGCAGGTCGATGCCGATCAGCGCGAACGTCGAACGGATCATCAGCGCGGCGCCGTAGTAGGTCAGAAACAGGATGAGAAGCTCGGGCACGCTGCGAAAGATCGTGCCGTATGCCGCTGAAACCGGCCGCAGGATGCGCGATTTCGACAATAGCGCCAAGGCCGCAAAAAGCCCGATGACCGTGCCGATCACATAGGCGGCAATGGCCAGCGTCATCGTCAGGGCAAAGCCCCAGAGCAGTTCGTCGCCCCAGCCGTTGGCGCCGATCGAAAACAGTGTCCAGTTCATCGCGCCGGCCAGCCCTTGGTGATGGTCTCGCAGACATAACCGATCACAGTGTTGCCCTCCATATCGGCATCGCATCGTCCTGTTGCGGCGATGCAGGCAAAAATGCCAGTGCATTGCGCGGTCAGATCGACCGGCGCGGAAAGATCGTCGGGATGAAGTCGGGCGACCGTCTGGCCCCTGGTCACCGCATCGCCGAGTTGCGCCACCGGCTCGATCACGCCGGTCGCAGCGCAGGTCACCGTGTGCCGTTCGCCGCTCATTTCGAGCAGCGGGCCCGGCGATGGCGGCGGCGCGCCCCCCTCCATCAGGCCGATCGCGCCCAGAAGCCGCATGACGCCATCGCGTGCCGCCGCCATCGATGCCGCGCTGACGCGGCCGCCGCCGCCAAGTTCGGTTGAAACGGCATGGGCGCCAAAACTCTTTGCGCGATGCTCCAGCGTGCCGGTGTGCGGCATGGAATGATCCGATCCATCGAACACCAGCGAGAAGGGCGCTCCGAACGCATGCAGATAGGGCCGCATGGTCAGGTCATCGTCCGATCCGATGGCAGCCTGGACATTGCCGCTGACAACGAACTCGTGGCTGACCCCGCCCGAATGCAGGTCGATCACCCAATCGGCACGGGGCAATATGGCGTCAGTCACAAAGTCCGAGATGAGCTTGGCGCGGCCGGTGGCCGATCCCCTTCCGTAGACGCGGTTGATGTCCTGTCCGGCATCCGCCGGGTCGGTGCGGCGTCCGGCGAGACATGCCCCCGGATTGTGGCGGGGGAGGGAGATGAGGGGGGCGCCTTTTTTCCGCGCGGCGGGGCGGGGCCCCCACCTTGCCACGACGAACTGGCCCTCCTATTTTTC